>Ga0172379_10000600_pt1 | contig 88158 bp, 95 predicted proteins | sample GrowelOW334metaG_FD_119756 | JGI IMG/M metagenome (GOLD analysis project Ga0172379, IMG submission 119756) | Groundwater microbial communities from an aquifer near a municipal landfill in Southern Ontario, Canada - Groundwater well OW334 metaG | ecosystem: Environmental > Aquatic > Deep...
ACTTGCATGCGGAATAAATGCGGAATTATAAAGAACTATAAGTGGAAGACACTATACTGTCTGCCAGCCTATGGTTAGCTCAATAAAGAGCCAGTCATAATTTACGATAAAAGATTGTTAGGAGGGGAACAAGCTTTTATCAACTGACAGGCAGAACAGCACCTTCCATTTCGCAGGACTATTTTAACAGAACATAAAACTGTTGTCAATATGCCAGACTCAATGCATACAGAGACCACCAAAACCCAAACCAAATATTGGATTGCCTTCACAAAAATAAAAGGTGTCGGGCCTCAAACTTTCTTTAAATTATTAAACTATTTTTCTAACTTGGAGGAAGCATGGAAAACCAACAATGCAGATTTAATCGCAGCCGGAATTAAAGAAAGCCTTGCTCAAGAAATAATTATTGAAAAAAATAAAATTGACCCGGATGCCGAATTGGAAATTCTAGGCAAAGAAAAAGTCGGGGTTATTTTATATAACGACGAGGACTATCCCCCACTACTTAAGCAAATCTACTCACCACCGCCACTAATTTTCTATCGAGGCGATTTTAATTGCTTGAAAAAAAACTGCTTGGCCATAGTTGGAGCAAGAAAAAATACTTTTTACGGCCAGCAGACCTTAGAAAAACTAATTCCCACTCTAATTAATTATAACTTAACCATTGTCTCCGGACTGGCCATTGGGGTTGACTGTATTGCTCACCAATTTTGTCTGAAAAACAATGGTACAACCGCCGGGGTCCTCGGTTCTGGAGTTGATAAAAATAGCGTTTATCCAGTATCCAATCGGCAAATAGGTGAAAAAATAATAGATTCGGGAGGCTGCCTGCTATCTGAATACGGTCCGGGTACCATGCCCAATAAGCAATCGTTCCCGCTAAGAAACCGCATTATTTCCGGATTATCGCTCGGGACACTGATAATTGAAGCCGGCGAAACTTCGGGATCGTTGATAACCGCAAAATATGCCGTTGAACAAAATCGGGAGGTCTTTTCAATCCCGGGAAATATTTTTAGCAGCCAATCCAAAGGGACAAATAATTTAATCAAACAGGGAGCTAAATTAGTAAATAGCGCAGATGATATTTTGGACGAATTAAATATAGCTCAAATTTCCCAAATCAAAGAAGAAAAAGGCAAAGTTAATCTTAGCGCCGAAGAAAAATTAATCATGGATCTGATGTCTCATGAACCAATTCACATTGACAAAATCAGCCAATTATGTAGAATTAAAATTAATGCGCTTTTGAGCTTAATGATCACAATGGAGCTAAAAGGTATTATAAAAGATGCAGGCGGACAAAATTATATTAAAAATTTAAGTTAAAATATGCCAAAAAATCTCGTTATTGTTGAGTCACCAGCAAAAGCTAAAACTATCGCCAAATATTTAGATAATGAATATATTGTTAAAGCTTCCGTCGGGCATATTCGTGATTTACCTAAATCAAATAAAAACGCCATTGATATAGATGCAGGCTTCGTACCTCACTATGAAATCTCCCCCGGCAAAGAAAAAATAGTTTCTGAATTAAAAGCATTGGCTCATGATGCTGATGAAGTTCTTTTGGCAACTGACCCTGATCGCGAAGGTGAAGCGATTGCTTGGCATATCAAAGAGGCTATTGGCCTTAAAAATCCTAAGCGCGTGGCTTTTCATGAAATTACCAAAGAAGCCGTCCAAGAAGCTATGAAGCATCCACGGGACATTGATAACAATCTCAAAGAAGCACAAGAAGCGCGCCGTGTTTTGGATCGTTTGTTTGGCTATGATTTGAGCGGATTGCTCTGGAAAAAACTACGCTATGGGCTATCAGCTGGAAGAGTACAATCCCCCGCACTTAGGATTCTTGTTGAACGCGAAAAAGAAATCCGCGCTTTTGTGCCGGAAATATTTTTCATTATTAATGCTGATTTTGAAACTCAAGGCAAAGACAAATTAGCTTTCAAATGCTCTAAAGAAATCAAGAAAGCTGATGAAGCGGAAACAATTGTTAAAAATGCCAAGACAGCAGACTGGAAAGCGGGACTTATTAAAGAAAGCGAAGTTACCAGACGAGCCAGAGCACCATTTATTACATCAACGTTGCAACAAGTCGCATCTACACGCCTTGGATATTCACCATCACAAACAATGCGATTGGCACAAAAACTCTATGAAGCTGGCCATATCAGCTATATGCGTACCGACTCCACTAATTTATCAGATCAGGCCACTAATGAAATTAATTCTTGGGTCAAAAACAATCTTGGCGACAATTATGCCAAGCCGCAAAAATTTGCCACCAAAAGCAAAAATGCACAGGAAGCCCATGAAGCAATCAGACCGACACATTTTAGTAGTTCCGAATTAGGAGCCACTCCGCAAGAGAAAAAACTTTACCAATTGATTTGGGAAAGAGCTATTGCCTCACAAATGGCTGATGCAAAAATGTTGAAAACCAGAGTAACAGCCCAAGCTGATGAATTGCCAAATTTTATTTCAGATGGCATGCAGATAATTTTTGACGGCTGGCTGGCAGTTGATAAAAGATCGCGTGGCGAAGAAGTCGAACTGCCAAAAATTACTCAAGGTGAAAAATTAAAATTGCTCGAAATCGCCAGCGAAGAAAAGCAAACCGAACCGCCACGCCGATATAGCGAAGCCGGACTAGTTAAAGAATTAGAAAAACGAGGCATCGGCAGGCCTTCTACCTATGCATCAATCATAAATACAATCCTTGTGCGCGGTTATGTGGAAAAAGAGCAAAAATCCTTAAAACCAACCGATACCGGCGAAGTAGTCAGCGATTTTTTAACTGAATATTTCAGCAATTATATTTCAGATACCTATACGGCCGAATTGGAAAACGAGCTCGACGATATTGCCAATGGTAAATTAACCTATCTTAAAACATTAAAAGATTTTTACGGCCCATTCAGCAAGGAAATAAAGGATAAAAAAGATATCCCAAAAATTTCCAACTTAGGCGAAGCGCCATCCAACATTAAATGTCCCAAATGCGGAGCAGATATGATTATTAAGCTTGGACGTGGCGGAAAATTTTATTCATGTTCAAAATATCCTGATTGCGATGGCGCCGCAGCACTGGATGGCAAAGTCCTAGAAGCACCAAAAGAAACCGGCGAGGATTGCCCTGATTGCAAGACCGGCAAACTAATTGAACGGGAAGGAAAATTCGGAAAATTCATCGCTTGCAGTAATTATCCTAAATGCAAATTTATCAAAAAGGACGAAGCGGCCGAAGCCGAACGGATGAAAGCTAATGATACTGGCGTAAAATGCCCGGAATGTAAAGTTGGTACCATGGTAGAAAAACGTGGCCGTTACGGTGTATTCTATGGTTGTAGCAATTATCCTAAATGCAAAAATATCATAAAAGCCAAACCAACTGGAGAACTCTGCCCAACTTGTGGCAAGCTAATGATGGAAGGCACTAAAACGATTCCTGAACGCTGCAGCGACAAGACTTGCCCCAATCATAATCCGCATAAATTATAAATTCAAAAAAAACTCCCGCCAATAATGGCGGGAGTTTTTATTTTAAAACAAATTATTTCATTATTACATTTTTTAATCCTTCTGGCTTATAAAGAAGGTAGCTATTATACCAATACTTTGTTGGCATATCAATTTCAGACCAAATAAAGTTTGCTGCATTGTCTAATAACAAATAATTTGCCGGCGGATAAGGAATAGGCCATGTCTGATCCCCAACAATATTTGTTGCAAGAAATGATCCCTGCTTAACGTTGCTGATTTCTGCCGTAATATAAAACTTTTTTGCAGCAGTATCGGATATTTTAATACTTAAATCCCTGAATTTTATAAAAAAATCTTTGCATGAATCACTTGAAAAGCAACTAATCTGCCCGGCTGCAATTTGCTTTCCAGTGCCATCAACCAATTTAATATTTTTTATATTTAAACCTGAATTTGATACAACATTAAATGTTAATTTTTTAATTTCAAGATTTGTTAAATTGTTAGTACCAACGCTTCTGGAAACCATTAATCCAATAATTTTATTGGTGCCATTAGCTAAAATACCTGACGTATCAATTTTTTCAACTCCCGGCATATTTTTATGGGTAAATAAAATACCGCTATAGATTGGAGTATTCCCATCATTTACTATAATATTAGTGTTATCCGCAGTCTTAAAATAACTAGGATCAATTGAATATTTTAGAGCCTTTCCGGAAGGAGTGGTTGAAGAAAAATTACCATAAGCCGTTATTTGAATTGAACTGCGAGCAGGAATTTTTATCGGAGCTATTAAATTAGCATTAATATTTATCCCAGAAATAATTGAATCATTAGCAATCTTGGTTTTTGGCAAAGCATTGCCAAGACCCCAATTAATATTTTCATAAAAATTAGACGGCATAAGAAAATCAATATCTTGTTGCATGCCTAATTTTGTGATAGTAATTTCTCTATTTAAAGGATTAACGATATTAAATGAAATTAAATCAACCATCCCCCAACCGGATATAATATTTCTATTCTCATTTGCTCGAGAAACATTATATGTTATTAAAATACTCTCCTTTACGCAAGCACCATTACTACATCCATTAGGGCAATTATATTTCCAGCTATTAATCATGCTTCTAGACGTAGCACTTGTCTGCAACCAGGTTCGAGTTTTAGAACCAAGATCGGCAGTAGTAAGAATAAAAGACTCTTGTAAACGACAATTTTTATCTTGCGTCGTACAAGATGCTACGGCAATAGGCGTACAAGTAGTGCTCGTACAAACATCTTTTATGCATTTATCTGCAGAGACTAGTTTACCAGTAGTACCTTTAACGCATGATGCGATTCCTCTCGTATAAACATCGAAAAATTTGACCTTACTAATATCCCCATTATAGGTTTTAAATAATGCCGGATCGACAAGCGAAGGAAGAATAAAATTATTGGCTGATTCAGGTGAATCCTGACAAGTCCAATAAGTAGAAGCGCTAGTTGTTCCAATAATACCAGCGGCCATACTTGCTCCAAAACCGCCAAGCATTATCACGCCACAAATGACAATGGTAGCTAAAAACAAACCAACCGTTGCATCAACGCCCGTCTTTGTTGGGACAGCCGTTATTTTACTGCGAGACATAATTTTATTTTTAAAATTAATATATAAAGATAATTATAACATATTTTAGCAAAAATTATCTTGGATTATCCACAGAAATATTTTAAAATTGCGAAAAAGTAAAATCTAAACTATAATAGCTTAAAATATGACCGAAGAAAAAATAAAAGAATTATATCAATCACTGCTAAAAATGCTAGAAAATAATGGCCACGACGACCTGGATCTTTTTAAATTGGCCTATGAATACGCATATTTGGCCCATAAGGGACAGCTTAGAGCTTCCGGCGATCCTTATATTTCGCATCCCTTGGCAGTAGCTCAAAAACTGGCGGAATTAAAATTGGATATGAACACCATAATTGCAGGAATTCTCCACGACATTCCAGAAGACACAAATTATAGCTTAAAAGATATTGAACAAAATTTTGGTTCAGAAATTGCCAATCTCGTTGAAGGAATTACCAAGCTGGGAAAAATAAAATATCGCGGATTTGAAAGATATGCCGAAAATCTAAGAAAAATGTTTATCGCCATGAGCAATAACATTAGAATCATTCTTATTAAATTTGCCGATAGAATTCATAATTTAAAAACTCTTGACTCATTGCCTAAAGACAAACAAAAAAGAATCGCTCTGGAAAGCTTGGAAATTTATGCTCCCATCGCCCACAGGCTAAACATTGGCGTAATTAAAAGCGAATTAGAAGATTTATCATTTAAATATGTTTATCCCGAAGAATTTGAATGGATAAATAAAATGATACCCAAAGAATATGAAGCAAAAGGAAAACACTTAGAAAAGGTAATCCAGTCAGTCACGGAAAAATTAAATGAGAATCACATTCCGGTAAACAGCATCACCATCCAAGGACGAACAAAATATTTATACAGCTTGTTTAAAAAATTACAAAAGCCATATATTAATATGGATATGTCAAAGGTATATGACTTGCTCGCCTTAAGGATTATTTTGTCCTCTGTAGCCGACTGCTATACGACTCTTGGTATAATCCATAGCCTATATAGGCCAGTACCGGGAAGAATCAAGGACTACATTGCTCAGCCCAAACCAAATGGCTACAGATCACTTCATACTACGGTTTTTACCGAAAACGGAGAAATTGTTGAATTTCAAATTAGAACAAATGAAATGCATGAAATGGCCGAGTTTGGAATTGCCGCACATTGGAACTACAAGGAATGCGACAAATTAGGAAAAGAATGTTTTAAATGGATTGACGAACTGCTAAAGTGGCAAAAACAAATTAAGGACAATGAGCAATTCTTAAAGACAGTGAAATTTGATATTTTTCAAAATAGAATTTTTGTTTTCACGCCGCGCGGTGACGTAATTGAACTGCCGGAACAGGCGTCGCCAATAGATTTTGCCTATCATGTACACAGTTCCCTGGGAGATAAATGTGTCGGAGCGAAAGTAAACGGTCAAATGGTAAACCTTGCCCACAATTTAAAAAGCGGCGATATTGTAGAAATCATCACAGATAAAAATCGCAAAACACCCAATCCAGACTGGCTGGAAATGGCAAAAACATCGATGGCTAAAAATAAAATTAGAACCGCTCTAAATAAAAATAAAAATCCCGCCAACTAGGCGGGATTTTTATAAAGATTAATTAACCTATTTTCTTCAATATCTCGTTGAACTCTTCGTTAGAAAAATACTTAATAATAATTTGACCGGCTTTTGTGCTGCCTTTTATGTCTACTCTTGTATTCAACAATTTTTCTAACTCCTCTTCTTTCACCGTTAACTCCGGATCTTTGATCAGTGTTCTTAGCTTTTTCTTTATTACTATTTCTCTTCCGGTTTTCTCCGTATCCCTGACACTCATAGTTCCATCTAAAATTTTTTGAAGAACATCCAACTGATCCTCTTCGGGCAACCCCGCCAAAACTCTGGCATGCCCCTCGCTTATCTTTCCATCTCTTATCGCCTGATGGACCTCTTCACGCGCAGTCAGTAGCCTCAGCGTATTATTTATGGTAGATCTGTTTTTACCAACCTTTTGAGCTAGCTGATCAATACTCATATTAAATTCATCCAATAATTTTTGATAAGCAATGGCCACCTCTAACGCGTTTAAATTCTGCCTTTGTAAATTTTCTATCAAAGCAATCTCCATCTTTTTCTGGTCGGTCATGTCTCTGACAATAACCGGTACTGTTTTCAAACCCAAATTTTTTGCACAACGCCATCGCCTCTCTCCGGCAATAAGCTGCCACTCGTCAGGACCATTTTTAACAACAATCAACGGCTGAATGATACCATGCTCTTTAATGGATTCAGACAAATCATTTAGACTCTCCTCGCTAAAATCCATTCTTGGCTGATAAGGATTTGGAACGATTTTCTGCACATCAATTTCAACCACCGATTCCCTCTTGCCCACAACTTCGGCCATTATTGAATCATCATCGAACGACATCGATGCCAGTTTTTTATTTGGTATGAGTGATCCCAGTCCTCTGCCAAGACCAGATAATTTATTAGTCATATTAAAAATTTAAGATTATGAAGTTAAATAAATAAATTCCCTTGCCAATCTCTCATAAGCGCGGGCGCCTTTGGATTTTGGGTCATAATGCAAAATTGTTTTGCCATGACTAGGCGCTTCCGAAAGCCTTATACTTCTTGGAATGACTGATCTAAATATTTTATTTGGAAAATATTTATATAATTCCCTCAATACATCATTGGCTAATTTGAATCTGCTATCATACATAGTCAAAACTGCTCCCAAGACATCCAATTCCGGCTTTATATTTTCTTGAATTAATCCTATTGTAGATAATAATTGACCCAAACCCTCCAAGGCAAAGTATTCCGCCTGAACAGGAATTAAAATTTTATCTGAAGCCACCAAACCGTTTATTGTTAAAAGTCCCAGAGATGGCGGGCAGTCAATTATAACATAGTCAAAATCATTTTTGACCTCCAGTAAATTATCATATAATTTAAATTCTCTCCTGTCTGCACCAACAAGCTCAACGTTTGCTCCTGCGAGTGCAGCAGTTGATGGAACCAGTTTACAATAATCATGATCAGTTCCAATGATGACATCCCTAAATGAATGGGGTCCTGTCAGCACTTCATAAATGCCTTTGTCTAAATTATTGCGATCAATTCCTAAACCCGACGTTGCATTGCTTTGAGGGTCTAAATCGACCAATAAAACAAATTTGCCAAATCTACTTAAATAAGCGGCTAAATTAATGGAGGTGGTTGTTTTGCCCACCCCACCCTTTTGATTAACAACTGAAATTATTTGTCCCATGGACAAATTATAACATAATTATTAATTACATAAAAGGCCGTAGGGCTTGCAAAATTAGAATTTTGTGCTATAATTAACAAAGAACTTCAGATAAAATATATCGCGGGGTAGAGCAGTTGGCAGCTCGGCGGGCCCATAACCCGCAGGTCGTGGGTTCGAGTCCCACCCCCGCAACAAGCGATCACATTAAAACACAAGAACCTTAAAGCATTAAAACAAAGTTTTTATGTTCTTGTGTTTTTATGTTTTTATGCCTATGGCAGGGTAGCTCAGTGGTAGAGCAGAGGACTCATAAGCCTTTGGTCGAGGGTTCAATTCCCTCCCCTGCTACCAAAGAGAAATTTAAAAAGCCCGAGTGGTGGAATTGGTAGACGCGCACGACTCAAAATCGTGTACCGCAAGGTGTGTGAGTTCGAGTCTCACCTCGGGCATAAGAATACGGCTTAGCCGTATTTTTTATTTGAATTATAAAACACATCTGCTATAATTAATTAAATTAACTTTAGCTATGTTTATAACAGTTCACGCGGCAATTGCGACTCTGGCTGGCTCTCAAATATCAAATCCGATTTTAGCATTTTTTGCCGGCATGGGCCTGCACTTTGTTTTTGACATAATCCCTCATGGCGATAAAGAATTGGGGAAAAAATTTTGGGGCCTAAAAATGAAAAAAGTCCGGCGCGAAGACAAACTAACAATGATGGCCCTCTACGGCAGCATGGACGCCTGTGCCCTAGTTATTTATTTAGTTTTTATTTTTAAAACTTTTGATTTTGCAAAATCCGATAGCGTATCCATGGCCATATTGGGCGGAGTATTGCCAGATTTAATAGTCGGCCTTTACCAATTTACTAAATTCAAATGGCTAAAGTGGTTTTATACATTTCACAATAAAGTCCATTACCTACTGCTAAGCAAATTAGAAAATGATATTCCAATAAAATATGGTATGCTACTTCAAGGAATTGGCCTTGCCCTACTTATTTCACTGCATTATTTTGTATAAGACTAAAATAAAAAAACGGCGTTGAGCCGGTTTTTTTAATCTATTTTTTGAGAGCTGCCATATAGACTTCCAACGTCTCATTGGCACATTTCTCCCAACTGAATTGTTCTGTTTTTTGAAGACAAACCTTTTTACAACTTTCGCAATGTCCCTCATCCGTCAAAACTGTTTGCATTGCATTAGCAATGTCTGCCTCGCTTGATGGGTCCACTAAATGACCGCAACTACTATCTGCCAATTCACACAACGAACTGCCGTTTGAGGTGATCACTGGAGTACCAACACTCATCGCTTCTAAAATCGGCAACCCAAAGCCTTCATACAAACTAGGAAAGACAAAACTTACTGCATTTGCCATTAAAGCAAACTTTTCTTCATCGGTTATATAGCCGATATATTTAATTGGATCATTTTTCCTTCTCTCAACATCTTTTCGTCTTTCTCCGTCTTTTTGCCTTGATTCTTCGGGCCTGATATCCAGTCCGCGCCTTCTTTCCTTTCCGCTGCGCCTATTATCCTTAGCCAAAATACTGGCATTGGCAGTCGCGATTGATTCAAAAACCTCCTCATCATACCAGCCTCTATTTCCGGCGAGTATTAATTGGCAACCTCTTGCTGGCGAATCATAAACCATCATCAAATTTCTAAAAGCATGGATCAATCTTATTAGATTTTTTCTAGGCTCTATTGTACCGACAAAAAGAAAATATTTGTCGCCAATGCCGTACTTGTCAGAAACATTTTTGAAATTAGCTCCAACAGCAAGATTTTTACCGGCAGAATCAAAGCCTTCATAAACAACATTTATTTTGTCCTCCGGGATACCAAAATTTTCAATAATGTCTTTTTTGGTATTTTTTGAAACTGCAATTATTTTTTTTGCCTTAATCAAGGTTTTAGGCACCAAAATTTTTGTGGAAAAGGCCTGCCGGCTTAAAAAACTTCTTGGAAAAAATTCCGGGAAACGGTATATTGCCAAATCATGAATCGTAACCACAGATGGTCGGCTATAAAAAAGAGGAACAATATTTGCCGGAGAATGAAACAGATCTAATTTTTCTCTATTTAAAAAAGACGTTATGAGCATCTGAGAATAGGCCACTGGCAGATACTTTTTATATTCATAGAAAGGGAACTTTACTATTTTGCAATTGTCATTTGCAAAATCACTTTCCGAACTAAACTTATGGTCAACAAATAGTACATACTGATTTTCCTGATCTATTTTTAACAAATTTTTAACAAGATAATAAGTATAATGGCCCACCCCGGCCAATTCTCCTCCCCTTAAATTTAACATGCTCCGGCAATCTATTCCGATTTTCATAATAACTCCTTAAATTTTTTATCATCTCTATAAGGACCGATAACCGCAATGTTCATTCTTTTAAAATTTAAAATGTCCTTTGCTACTCTAGACAAGTCATCAGCCGTAACTTCGCTTATTGCCTTCATCCTTTCATCGGGCGTCGCAATTTTATTTATCATTAATTCTTGGAAGGCATACCATTGCGACAGAGATGATGTATCCTCTAAATCTATCGCTATTCTTCCCGCAATATAATCTTTTGCCCTTTTAATTTCATCGGCCTTGATGGTTTTTGCAACATTCTTTAATTCTGACTTAATCAATTTGATTGCATCATATATTCTGCTTTTATCAAGACCGGCCTGGACATACATTGCTCCGGTATCTTCAAAGTTATTTACCGAAGCATGAATATAGTAAGCCAGTCCTTCCCTTTCCCTAACGCTCAAAAATAATCGAGAACTCATGTTGCCACCTAAAATAACGGACAATACCTGTAGCGCAATATTATTTTTATCACCATATGAATAACCAGGAAAACCCAAACACATTTGTGCCTGTTCTGTTTCTTTAAAGTTGACTTTTATTCGAGGTTTTTTTTGATCTGAATTAAATTTTACAAATTTATGTTTTGGGCCTTTAGGCAGAAGAGAGAAAGTTTTCTTTACTTCGGCGATGTTGGAAGAATTAAAATTTCCGGCCACACAAATAACAGCATTATTTGCGGTATACATCTGCCTATAATATTTATACAGATCATCACGACTAATACCCTTAACGGTTTCACGGCTACCGCCAACCATCATGGACAGAGAATTTGAACCGAACATCAATTGTTCCATCAGACTATCAACATAATAAATAGGATTGTCCTCGTACATATTAATTTCCTCAACAATAACTCCCTTTTCACGTTCTACCTCTTGAGATTCAAATTTGGAATGCAAAATCATGTCAGAAATAATATCGGTGGCAAGACTTAAATGCTTGGAATCTGCCTTAATATAGTATCCAGTATTGTCCTTGCTGGTAAAGGCGTTGTGCTCAGCCCCGACCCCATCAAGATCTTTGGAGACAGCCAGCCCGTTTGGCCTATTTTTAGTGCCCTTAAACATCATATGTTCAACAAAATGAGATGCCCCATTCATTTTTTTACTTTCATAACGCGAACCGACGCGAAACAAGGCAAATATATTTGCTGTTTTTGTCTCACTCAAAGGCGCCGTTATTAGACGCAGTCCGTTTTTTAATGTTTCTTTTTTATACATTCCTATAAATTAGTTTTAAAAAATAAACTTAATTCAGAAATTTTAATCCTCTCCTGTTTCATACTGTCTCTATCTCTAACCGTAACAGTATTGTCTTCTAAAAAATCAAAATCAACGGTCAAACAATATGGCGTTCCAATTTCATCCTGTCTTCGATACCGCTTGCCAATATTGCCATTATCATCAAATTCACACATATAATCACTTTTAAGATTGTCAAAAACTTCTTTGGCTTTTTTCACCAATTCCGGCTTATTTTTTAATAATGGGAATACGGCAATTTTTATCGGAGCTAAGGCTTTAGGCAATCTTAATAAAATTCTTGTCTCCCCTTCTAGCTGCTCCTCATCGTAGGCCGCGCACAAAGCCATTAATATACTTCTGTCAACTCCAAAGGTGGGCTCCAAAACATGCGGTAAAAATTTCTTTTGGGTATTTGGATCTGTATATGATAAATCCTGGCCTGAAAATTTCTGATGCTGAGTTAAATCAAAATCACCCCTATGTGCCAAACCGTATAATTCACTCCAGCCAAACGGAAAGTTATATTGTATATCGACAGTCTTTCTTGAATAATGGGATAATTTTTCTTTTGGATGTTCATGCTGCCTGATATCTTCTTTATTGGCACCAAGCTCATGGACAAACTCCTCCTGTTGCCTTAGCCAGCCATCAAATAATGCTTCCCACTTTTCTTCCGGAGAAATAAAATATTCTATTTCCATTTGCTCAAATTCCCTAAGCCTAAAGATAAAGTTGCCGGCAACAATCTCATTCCTAAACGCTTTGCCGATTTGCGCAATTCCGAAAGGAACTCGCACTCTCATTGAATCAACAACATTTTTAAAATCAACAAATATTGCTCCAGCGGTTTCCGGCCTAAGATATACCGACCCATCAATACTGTTCATTTCAGTCTTAAACATCAAGCTTAGATACCTTGCCTCTGTCCAATTTGATTTGCCGCAATTAGGACAAGCCACTTTTTCTTCATTTAATGCCTTATTCATTTTTTCCAAATCGCCCTCTAGATCTTTGCCGGTTGCTCCTTCGATTAATGTATCTGCCCTATATCTTTTCTTGCAGCTTTTACAATCTACCATAGCATCATTAAAACCTGTTAAATGCCCAGAGGCCTCCCATAATTTAGGGTGGAGTAAAATCGGACCATCCATGCCAACCATATCTTCTCTATCCTGAACAAATTTTTTCCACCACAATTTCTTGATATTATTCTTGAGTTCCGTTCCATACGGCCCATAGCTATATGAATTCGCAAAACCGCCATATATTTCACAAGCCGGAAAAATATAGCCCCTCCTTTTACATAATGAAACAATTTTTTGCATTAATTCGCTGTCTTTCTTCATAAATTAGGATAATTAAAATTTTCTTAATATTAACGAATTGAGGCTATTTTGGCAAGCTATTTCTTGCCAATTTTTTTGACCCATTTTCGCAAGTGAGACAAGTTGTGTTCTTGATTTTTTATCTCATCTTCTATGAGCTCGGTGATGTGTTTTTTGTGCTCATGCATCCATTTCTCACAGGTGTACCAATTTTCACCCATCTTAAAAACTTTCAACTTGCCTTTTTGCATCATTGACGTTAAATACCTCAGACTAAAAGCAAATTGTTTTGCCGCTTCCGAAAGTGAAATGAAATCTTCTCCGCCGACGGAAATTTTATTTTGTTCTTGTTCGTCCATATTTTTCAAAAAAATGTTTTTAAAATTTGGGACTATATTTAAAAAATATTTCTTTATATCTTCATTATAACAAAATAAAAAGCAGCAGGCGAGGCGTCTCTAAAACCGCCAAAATAGATATTATTAAACTAATTAAAAAACTCCGCCAAAACAGCGGAGTTTTTTATAGAGTTAACTATTTTTTTTGAGTTTGTGCCGGATTCTGAGTCTGAGTCTGTTTTTCTTTGGCAATATTTTCGTTTATGGCTTGAACCACCTTTGAATCACTCTTTAACTTTTCCGTTAAAAGTATCTGATCCCTGTTTATAATCATGCCGTCATATGGCCCGTGGATTTCATTCCCAAGCTTAACCAGGGTTAATTCTTGCGATTGCTGATCAGCAACGCCAGTCTGCGATTGCTGAAGCGGTTTTGAAACTACCTGCAAATAGTAAATATTATTCAAACCCAAAGTTTTTTCACTGACGCCGGTAACCTTGCCAAAATAAACCTGGCCATTGGTCAAAAATATAGCCTGCCAATCATTTGATACTTGAGCAATGTTTGATCCAGCAAAACCAGTGCCCGTTTTTCTGGTGGCAATAAACCATCCCGCGATAACGATAATAATGACAACAATTATGACCATTATTGTTTTTGACCAGCCAAACCCGCCTTGGCTTTTTGATGGCATCTCCTCTTCGGAAGAGAAGCCTTCATCGGCCATTCTTGAAATCGGCCTTCTGTTTTTCATGTAAACCATTTTTTTATTTTCTCCCTTTTTCATAATAAAAATTATGAAAAATTATTTATTTATTATATATATTAATTTTGGTTATCTGCTTTAGCATTCTTATCGTTCCTATACTGAATATAATCCTTAATCGCCACGCTGGTGGCAGTCGCAACAGGCACCGCCAATAAAATTCCAAGTATCCCAGCCAAACGAGCGCCTATCAACATCACAATAATTATGACAATAGGATTTAATCCTACCGCTTTTTTCATAACATTGGGAACAATTATCAAATTTTCCAACTGCTGTATTACAATATACAAGATTAAAACCAATAAACCTAGAGTTGGCGATTGAGTAAGGGCGATAAAAATTGCAGGTACAGCGGCAATAAATGGCCCGATGAAAGGAATAAATTCCATTATGCCGGTAAAGAGAGCAAGCACGGCAGCATATTTTACTCCGAGCAATGTTAATCCCAGCCAACTGAGAAAAAATATTATCAAGCAAAGGATCAACTGTCCCCTTAGCCATAATCCAATTTTTTCTTGCATCCTGCAAATCAGATCAATAAAATACGGCCTCTTTTTAATTGGCAAAAAAGCTTGCAGACCCTTTTTCCAATATTGATCCTGAACTGTAAAATAAAACGTCAAAACGATTATCATAAATATTGAAAAGATGCCATCGACAAAAGAATATATTCTGCCTAAAAATCCACCGGCAAACATTCCTAAACTTCCCTGGACTGAGCCCAATACATTATTTAAATTATCCCCCAGTCCTTTGCTGTCAACAAATTGAGAAAAGTTGTGAAACATGGACGAGAACTTTTCCCAATAAGTCGGAAAGTTTACTATCAAATCATTTAATTCAAAGGCGATAGGCGGTATAATCAAATATATTGAAAATGATATAAGCAGAAAGGCTCCTAGAAAAATAAAAAGTATCCCAAGCGCTCGGGGAATCTTAACCTTTTGCATTCCATCAACCCATGGACCGAAAGCGGAAGCCAAAATTAAGGAAACAAAAACAATTACAAGGATGTCTCTTATAAAATATAAAAACACTAAAAGCACGGCTACCAATAGAATTCTAAAAATCGCTTTTGAGGAAATATCGAATGTTATTTTTTTCGATTGGACAGACATTTAAAAAGATGATTAAATTAGACTAATAATATATTAATTATACAAAATGCAGGAAGCAGCGTCAACAAGAAACAAAATTTTCGCCAACAACAAAGAAGGACTCTACAATTATGAAGTCGTTGAGAGATTTGAGGCGGGCATTGTTTTAAAGGGTGCTGAAGTTAAATCTGTCAAAGGCGGAAGAGTCAGCATTAAAGGAAGCTACATCAGAATTGATGCCAATGGCGAAGCCTGGATTATTAATTGTAATATTGCCGCCTACGGCCCGGCCAAAGGAAACCTGCAAAACTACATTCCGGACAAGCCACGCAAACTCTTGCTACACAAAAAGGAATTGACCTCATTGATCGGCAAAAATAAGCAAAAAGGCTTGACAATTATCCCAACTTGTGTATATACTAAGAAAGGATTAATCAAGGTTGAAATCGCTTTAGCTAGAGGAAAGACCATGATTGACAAGAGAGAGCAAATAAAGAAAAGAGAGGCCGAAAGGCAGATAAAGAGGACATTAAAACAAAAATAAGGGGATGTTTGTTTCGATAGGAGACCTTATTGTAATATGGCAAGTCGAGATTGATAATAGCTCGTTAAATATTGTCAAAATATAAGTGTAAACAACTTATTCGCCAAAGTTAAATCCGCTTTCAGTGGATTTGCAATGGCACCCGCTATTGCCTAAAAGTCAGTAGCCATCGCCCTGCCCACTCCCGTTAAGCAGCAAGCGGTGTCATAACACCGGGATCGGCAAGAGCTCCGCCTTATGCTCTTGTTTAAACAATAGGCAAAGCCATGACTTTTTGCTCTTTTTTTAGTTATGCGCTAAAATTAAAAGAGTAAAGCTTGTATAACCATGTTATGATTTTCTTCTAGACAGGAGTTCAACCTCCTCATCTCCACATTTGTCTAAGGTTGATAAGGTTATTAAGTTATCCAATTTTTAATTTAACAACCTTATAAACTTTTATAAATAAAAAAATTAATGAGAAGATCATTTAGGGGTAAAAATACTCAGGCACCGACAAAAGACTTCAGGGTAAATGAAAGGATATTCTCCCTCCAGTTAATGATAATAGACGAGAAAGGAAATCCTTTAGGAATAATGGATAAATTCAAAGCGCTTCAAGAAGCATCATCAAGAGGACTTGATCTAGTGGAAGTTTCTCCCAAGAGTGAGCCGCCTATTGCAAAATTCATGGATTATGGAAGTTTTAAATATCAAAAAGAAAAGCAGGAACGAAAATTAAAATCCAAAACAAAAACTATTGACGTCAAAACAATCAAAGTTTCCAGCCGCATCGGCCAACATGATATAGACATCCGAGCCGCGCAAGCTGCAAAATTCCTGGCCGATGGAGACAAAGTAAGAATTGAGTTGTTTTTAAAAGGACGCGAACACCAGCATATTGATATTGCCAAAGAAAGCATTAAAAAAATGATTGATGGAATTACAATCAAGCTTGAGGGCAAACCACTAAAGATAGAGCAAGATGTCATCAAGCTGGGCAGTAAAATTTCCGCAGTCATTTCGTTATAAAATTAATTACATATTACGAAAGACGATTATCGTCTATTTATTTAACAAAAAATATGCCAAAAATAAAGACAAGACAAGCTGTTGCAAAAAGGTTTAAGATAACCAAGAATAAGAAGGTCATAAAAAGAACTGCCGGACAGGATCATTTTAATGCAAGAGAAGACGGCACAACAAAGCGCAACAAACGCAGAGACCAGTCTATTAGCAATTCTGATGCCAAAAATATCAGGACAATGATGCCCTACAACTAATAAAAATTATTATTAAATATTATGCCAAGAGTAAAAAGAGGAATGCTTCATGCCAAAAGAAGAAAAAACATACTCCAAAAAACCAAAGGATTTAAGGGCGGTTTAAAAAACAGAATTAAGCTTGCCAAAGTTGCAGCTATTAAAGCTGGCGTAAACGCCTATGAGCACAGAAAGACCAAAAAAAGAACCAACCGATCGTTGTGGCTTATTAGATTAAATGCAGCAGCAAGGGAACATGGCCTTAGCTACAGCAAGTTTATCGATTTGATCAAAAAAGCAAACATTGGATTGGACAGAAAAGTGCTTTCAGAAATTGCTTACAAAAATCCTGACATCTTTGCAAAGATTGTAGAGAAAATCAAATAGAACTTCCCTGCTCTGCAGGGTCCTGGATCGGTAGCTCAGTTGGTTAGAGCGCTGCCCTGTCACGGCAGAGGTCGCGGGTTCAAATCCCGTCCGATCCGCATAAGAAAATTAGTATCGTGTGACCTGCACACCTAAAAATCGCCCTAACGGCGATTTTTATTTATTGTACTTTTATATCCCAACATTATTTTACAAACATTCTCAGGATAATGTTTTCTTTTTTAATTCCTATCTCGTTCGCAAATAAAACATATTCTTTTTCCCGCTTTGCAGAGATTCCATAAATTTTGAAACCAGTAACAAAGCTTACTTTAGTTACCATTCGCTGTTTTTTGCATTCGATAATAAATTTAAGAAGATTTTTAAATGCATCTCTATGCTTGGGACGGCAAATCTTATTATAATCTTCCTCATTTATGGCATTTAAAGATATTCTAATTTCATCCAGTCCCGCTTTTGCCAATTTACTTGCACAATTTTTATGATAGCATTCAACCTGACCATTAGTATCAATCCTAACTTTTATCTTGTGCTTTGACTTTATGCTTTTAATCACCTGAAGCACTTTATCAAAATAAATCAACGGCTCTCCCAAACCAATAATGGCAATCTCCTTATCGCCCTTATTAATATTCTCCTCTATTTCACTCAAAACCTTTTTGGCAGATGGGGACCTGGAAAGATACAAGAATGATTCCGCTTTTTTTTCATATATATTGGATTTGCCAATATCTTTTTTAGTTCTCGGCCGTGTGCAGAAAACACAATCATTAGTGCAAGCATATTGGCCGATTAAATTAACATAAAGAATATTGCCAGGATAGATTGGTGTTTTAAAACGATATGTTATTTTACCTTCATTCATAATATTTCACCACGAAGTTGGTCTATTTTCTCTATTATAGCACCACATTAACTAATTTTGGAAAAAATTCTTTATATAAATGGTGATATGTATTTTCTCATTTTTTTATTCTATATTTGATAAGACGTTAATTAAAATTTCTAACCCAGCATCTAATTCACTTTGAGAAATTGTAAGTGGTGGCATTAACTGAAGATTATTATCGGCACCAACTACAATATGCAAGCCTTTCTCAAAACATTCGTCTATAGCTTTTCTAGCCGTTTCTCCATTTTTTAAACTTATACCAATCTCCATGCCCTTCGCCCTAATATCCATTATTGAATCTCCGACTAATGGATTTAATTTTTCTACAATGTATTTACCTTTTGTATCTGCCTGCTCCCAAACTTTATCACGTAAGTGAATTTCTAAAGTTTTTAATGCAGCGGCACAGGCAATCGGCGTCCAACCAAATGTTGAAATTAAATTTATATGTGGGAAAGTAGCTTCAAACACCTCCGATCTTCCTACCGCAGTACCAATAGCAGATACACCGTTTGAAATCCCCTTAGCAAAAGCAATAATATCAGGAACAATACCATCGTGTTCAATGCCAAATAATTTTCCTGTTCTTGAAAAACCAGTACCCACCTCATCAATAATTAAAAGCGTCCCATATTTTTCAGTAAGTTCTCTTAATGATTTTAAAAAACCTGGATATGCAATTAAAGTTGAACCCCATCCAGTAATAATTCCCGGCTCAGTTACAATAGCCGCCACATCTTTTCTTGAAAGAATTTCCTCCAAAGAAATAATAAATCTTTTAAAATTTTCTTCTCCTAAATTATCGGTAGGAAAATCCATTTGTATAAATTCAGGGACGAGTGGAGAAATTTTTTCCACCATCTCAGAAGAATATCCTAAAGCCAACGTAGCAAAAAGTTGTCCATGATAAGTATTTTTAAAACCTATGATTTTTTTCCTTCCTGTTGCCGCCCTTGCAACTTTTATACAAACTTCTACTGCCTCTGTTCCGCTTGTAGCTTTTGCACAGGCATCAAGTCCCTTGGGTAATACAGATATTAATTTTTCTGCATATTTTTCCTGAATCGGATCAGATCCCCACAAAAGGCCCTGAGAATTTCTTTTAACTTGGGATATAACTGCCTCAGCAACCCCTGAATTATTCCATCCCAGATTTGTTACATTCCATCCAGAAGTAAAATCTAAATATTTCTTGCCTTTTTCATCCCATATAAAAGATCCTTCAGCTCTAGACATCCTAAAAAAGTTATATTTCTTGAGATTTCTGTATACAATACTGTTTTCAATCATACAATTAAATGGATATTATTTACTTTAATTTTACAAATAAAGTACATTTTATTCAATAGTCACCACTCCTTCTGTAATTCTAATCCTCGACTTAAAGCAACTCATTAATTCTCTTTTTCTTGATTACTCCCCTAATACAAAACATGCCTAATATAAGTTCTTAAATTCACTTCTTTTTGTTTTTCCATAAAGTGACGCATTGTGTGTCACTTTTATTATTTTTTTAATTTTTTATTTAAATATTGCCAAAATATTTTAAAATGATTAATAAAATTTTGCGTCCAATAATAAAAAATTTAATAATGATAGGAAAGAAATAAATAATAACCAAACAATATGCCATCAGCGAAAGGTAGTGCTGGCCTTACATTAAAAAAACCTGTAAAAATAAGAAAAGGCAAAACCAAAAAAAGAAAAACAATAAAAACTAATTAGTTATTTGGCCCTGCTCCAAATAGCTTCAAACAAACAAGACAATGATTCCTTGATTGATTTATTTTCTATGACAATACAAAGAGTTTCTCTTGGCAGAATCAACACACTCTTATTGGCATAAAGATAACAGGTGATATTAAAATTATTTAATAATTTAGTATAACGTATTTCTATAGGATGATCTTTTAATATAAAGTTTGATTTCTGAGTTAGGGGCAAAATGGTGCGGGAATAAATATTAAGCTGTTTTTTTCTAGACAGCAAGGATTTCCAAAAATCAAAACCTAATTTCATTTCACTTTCCAAATCGCCTTCCATAATTAAAAGCTCGTTATTTGCATTATCAAGCTTTATTATGTCTTCGATAGTTAACTTTAAGCCATTAACAGTATCATAAACTTGAATACGGTTGCCAATTTTTTGCTTATCAAAGAATTGTCCCAGCTGAGGCATTACTGCCTCTAAAAAAGTCTTCTTCTCAATTATTTTTTCCAGTATTGTCTGTGGGTTTTTAGCAAAATATAATTTGCGCTTACCTTTAATATTTACACCAACCAAACCATTTTCTACCAATTTAGCAAGCAAATAAATAACTGTCGTCCTGTTTATAGCAGAATATTTAGAGACATCTTTAGCATGAAGAAGGCCATGCTCAAGCAGCGTCAGATAAATATTGGAATCTTTTTCTGGTAATCCCAATTTATTAACATAATTTTTTAACATAAGTCAAAAATATTACACTTAAACTAAAGTATTTATATAAATTTACATATTTATTATATATAAATATGTAAAATATACCAATAAATTACATTTTACTCTTAAACCATAATTGTCGCAACCTTTAACAAAATGCCAAATACAATAAAAAAACCTCACATACTCTTAATAGCGATTAACGATAAGTGTAATTATAAATGTTTGCATTGCGATTGCTCGCCCCAGCATATATCTGGAAACAAAAAATTTTCAAAAAAACAATGGATTAAATTAATTAATGACTTTGCTGATTATGGTGGTAAAATTATTTCAATTATATATAAGGAACCATTACTAACAATTCAATCACGAAAAAAAGTCGCAGCAATAATCATGACAGCCAAGAAAAAAGGATTACGGTGCGGATTTATAAATAATGGAAGTAAATTCAAAAATTTCATTCAAGAATGGCCGAATTTAAAAATCGATTTTGTTGATTTTTCAATTGAGGGGCTTAAAATAAATCAAGAACAAATCAGGATTAATTCTAGCTTTAAAAGCGTCGAGGAATCTATTTGTTTAGCAAATAAAAACAAAAATGTTAAGCAAATAAATCTTATTTTTACTATAAACAAATTAAATTACTCAGAAATAAAGCAATTTGTAAATTACTTTGCCAGACTTAATAAAATTAATTATATTTTTGATACTTGGATACCATACAAAAATAGTCCACCAAACTTTGGGATTAGCAAAGAAGTATATTTGAAAAACATTTTTCCTGTTCTATCGAGTTTAGGAAAAAAATATCCCAATCGTATAATTCTGGACTTTTTTTCTAGCTCATTTAGAAACAATGGCCTCTTTAAAAACATCCAAAAGAATGGGAAGAAAATCAAATTAAATACCCGAGACTATTTAATTAAATATAAAAATTTTTTTATTCGCTATGAAAATCCCCTGCTTCTTTTTCAAGAAGCAATAATTATTTCCCCCCAAGGAAAAATAATCAGAAGAGAAGCTTTGAATAAATTTAATTATCTACAAGATAATTTTGGTTATTTCAAAAACAAATAAGCAAGATTAGCCACTGAAAGATTTTTCAGTCCATAAATATCAACTTTCCAAAAGCCATAAATCGCCACTTAAATAATAGTTTTCTACCAACAATTTGCCGACAAAGGAAAACTCTGTTAAAATTCAGACATTGGAATATTACTCTTGTCCTGCCCTTGGGACGCCAAAAAGAGTCCAAACTAACTGAAAAACAAGGGCCCCAAATTATCCAAAAAATAAAGGCCGATTGGATAATATAACTCAATTTTTTATCACACTTCTTATGGATCAAAACAAAGACGACAAACTTAGTCTAACCGCGGATGAAAGATATTGGTTAGAACGAAGACCTCGAAGATGGAAATGGGATGAGTGGGGCTCTCCAATTGGATTAAGCCTTGGCTGGGCAATATTTATTGTCTCAACGGGTTTATTTCTCTATCTTCTGCGATTGACAGGACTCCTGGGCTAATGAATCATAAAATCGGCTTTTACAAAAGCCGATTTTAGTTTTTAAATTTCAAAATTAATACAAAGGGGCTGATTTAATTTAATTTTTATATGAAAATTCTAATTATTGATAATGGTACAAAACATTTGGCTAAGCTAAAAAAATTGCTTGTCGATTTACCGTTCAAGGTTGTAAATTATTCTGAGATTGATGTTGCTCATGCTAAAAATTTTGACGTCATTATTCTTTCTGGAGGCCATAATTTTCCTGTTTGTGGAAATGAAGGGTTGCTAAAAAAAGAAATTAATTTGATAAAAACATCAAAAGCCAAAATTTTTGGAATTTGTTTTGGATTTGAATTAATAGCTTACGCGTTTGGCGCAAAATTAAAACCTCTAAAAAATAAGGAGCACGGAATTATTGACATTAAAATAGTGAAACCCGATGAAATATTTTCAGAGATAGATAATTTTCAAGTATATGAAGGCCATCGCTGGGTTATTAAAAAAGCAGATGGCGACTTAACGGCTCTTGCCAAATCAAAAGATGGGATTGAGGCCATAAAACACAAAAAACGACCAATTTATGCAGTACAGTTTCATCCTGAAATGTTTGTCAATAAAACCTGTGGAGATGAGATTTTTCATAATTTTTTAAAATTGATGAAAAATTAATTTTTTGAATCAAATATATAACTTTAGTACAATATACCAATATTATTAATTGCCACTCTTCAAAAGGCCCCTTGTAATTGCCAAATAATTGATGTCTACGGTAATGGCAATTTGCTATATAGCTGCTGAAAAATGACTTTTTGAAAATTTGCCAACATCTTATTTTCGATAATCAGCACTCTTTCGGTATTTAAATCAATAAATGATATCCTGTCGCCATACACCAATTGAATAATATTTTGATCAAACAGATAAGATTCAGGCGAGATAAATTTGACGAACCGCTCAAGGCGCGGTTTTTTTCTTTTGCCGGAAATAGGATTACTTATCACCATCCTTTCCAACTTTTTCCGGTCACGCAGGGCTCTGTAATTTTTGGAAAGGTAGCGATTGACAGCATCAAGATCCTTTTCCGAGGTATAACGATAAAAAGTAGAACCGTGCGGACAATGTTTAATAACATCATCAAATGCAGCCCGAATTCCCTCAAACCCGTTTAAAAAACGGATTTCTCTTTGCAGATATTTATCATCGGCAATTGATTTGGCCGCTATCGCCGCTGATACGTTATCTGATGTTTCAGAAAATTCTGCAGCAATTAATGTTGGGTTGGCTGCGTGATAAAATTTGCGCTGGCCCTTTATTTCTATAAAAATAAATGAGTGCTTTATAAGAGCGCTGAGAGCACGGTAAACAGCCGGCCGGTGCAGATCCACCCGTTTGCAAATATCTGTAGCCGACATCGCCCCTTGGCGTTGCAGAATTTGATATACGATATCGGCGTGCTTTGGCAAATCAAGACGCTTGAATATTTCTTTTATCCTCATATTATTTATAATTGTACTTTTTTTGATACATTTAGTCAAGATTTTCTGCAGAAATTACAAAATCAAGATAGACTATCAATGTAGTCAGTTCATTGAAAAATCAACTCAGAAAGAAAGGGGGCCAGCATGGATAAGAAAGTCGCTCCAATCAAGCCTAGTGATGTTGCAAAACAAAAACAGGCGAGCTTTCCGAACGAAGTGCTGGAAGCGTTCAACCAGCTAATCGCGGAAAAATTCAACAACGGTTACGCAACCATTCGCCAGGATGACGTGGTTGCAATACTGGTGGCAAAAGGTCTAAATAGACCAGAAATATTTAAGAAAGGATGGTTGGATGTAGAGGGCATATACAGAAAGGCTGGATGGAAAGTGGCCTACGACAAACCCGCCTACAACGAATCCTATCCCGCAACCTTTACTTTCTCAAAAAGGAGTTGATCTTAGTTTGTACGTTCGTCTGTCGATTCAGCCGCTCGGAGAATATCCAAGCGGCTTTTCAACCATCATGCTATCATGCTAAATTTGATAACTTAAATAGACTCTAACAAATCCGTAATTCTAAAAAACACCCACGGAAGGTCGTTTTATTTATTTTTATCTTCCCTAGCCCCCATTATTATCGCTCCCACCACCAAAAGAATAATGACTATAATTCCAATTGCTATCATAATATTTTTAATTTAAAACCTTATACTTTAAGTTAATATAAGATGATTTTAATTTTTTAACACTAACAAGCTTTAACGCCCTTACCTTATTAATTTCTTTGACTGATTTCAGCGACTCGCCATCAATTAACGTGCTAGTATCTTTTCCTCCAATTAACAACGGTGCTATAACAATTGAAATCTTATCAATTAATCCTTCGCGCAAAAATTCAGAATTCAAGGTTCCTCCTGATTGTATAGTCATTCTTTTAACGCTATGCTTTTCCTTTAAGTCCTTAAATAATTTTTTAAAATCCACCTTATCTTTGAAATAAATTATTTCTAAATTCTTTTCATCCTTTCTGGCAAATGCTGGATGATTTTTATTTGTAGTAACCAAGAAAAACTTAGCGCTTTTTTGATCATATTATCAATCCCCTTTGCATTTAGATGCGGTTTATTATCAATAATAACAAATTTAACAACTGTCTTAGAAACATTTTTCCATTTGTTTACTCCCACCTTTGCAAATGTCCTGCCACTATTTAAAGAATAAAAATCTGTCAGCTTTTCAAGTTGATAATATTGCGACAATCCTTCTTTTACTCCTTTAATTTTTGGAAAATCCTTATCAGCATCCAAGCTGTCATTATCGCCTAATGATATTTTTCCATCAACCGACATTAACATAAATAAGGTAGAAATTGGTTTTTGCATAGTATTATTGGTTGTTTATAGATGCATTATACCATTAAATTTAGCATATAATAATACCCGCATTTTTTAAGGGGACACAATAACAACTTCCCAGGGCATCTCCTAAAAATCGCCTAGCTGGCGATTTTTTGATATTATAATATATATGAATAAAAAACTTCCCCAAAATCATACCGGACTAGAGATGTATTTTTTGCCAAAAATTGCCAAGAAATACGCCGAACTGGAACAAAATGATAAAAATTTTCGGTTAGCTGAGATTGTTGACCGAACGATTATGCAAGAAATTAACGGATTGCCTGACCCGATTTATGCCGCCGAATTGGGCGGTGGCGCTCATCCCGACAGATACCATAAATTTTTCAAAAAATTGCTCACACAGCCGAAAGGCCATATTGATTGGGTGGATATTGCACCTCAAATGCTTAAGTTGGCAAAACAATACATTTCTAATGAAAAATATAAAAATAGAGAAGAGGTCATATCATTTATTGAAAGCGAAATGTTAGGATATTTAAAGAGTCTTAAAAATGAAAGGCTTGATCTGGCGATAATGAAATACACTTTTGATTTTATAAAAAATCTTGACAAACTATTTAAGCTACTCGCCAAAAAATTAAAAAAGGGCGGTAAATTAATTGCCACAATCGGTAACCTAAGTCCGGAGCTAAAAAGCTATTCCACAAATGCACGATTTTTATATAATGGAAAACAATTTCCGGACAATGAGACCCGGACACTAAAAGATGGCGATAATTTTACAATCAAATTTTTCAAAGTATCAGGAGACCCAAATTCCGGCTACATTGAAGGGGCTGAAACTGTAAAATTTTTCTACTCTGCTAAAAAAATCAAAAGACTCAGTAAATTTTATAATTTTGATATTTTTCTTGGAGACTGGAAAGAATTTGTTAAGAGCGATGCACAAGACAAAGAGTCTATGGATCAAGGTATTCTTGTCTTAACTAAAAAATAATCAACTTGTGGTTTATTGATAGAATTAAGGCATGGTTAAAAAAGATTTGATAAAAAGCGGCATAAGTTTTTTACCGACGGCAACGCCTATATTACTAAGTTAAAATAATAATTTTTGTAAATAAAAAAATGGCCCGTAAGGTGGAACCGTACCTGTCTGAATTGCCTCGCTGAGCAATCAGACTGTTGGGATCTGCTGGCACCATTTGTAGGCCATGACCACGGCCGTTACTAATGCCACGGCCGCGAAGGCATAGCCGAAGCTGAGTGCAGGCGCACACACACAGTAGCCCAGAACCAAGAAGGCTACAGATGCAACCGCCGCAACAATAATGGTGCTAAAGCTCCACCTATTTCCGACGATTATGTTGGCCAAAATGACCACCGCAACAGCGATGGCAACTAATGAGTCTATACTCAATTATCTTCTCCCGCCGTCTCTACCCTAAAGATTCCCCAAGACATCCCTGGTTATTTTCACAAACCGTCTCACATCCGCCATGCCATTAGCATAGCCAAATGAGGCACGGATTGCTCCAGGTTGACCCATCAACTGCATTATCTCTTCGTGCGACAGACCTCCTTTCCGATATAGCCGCTTATATTCGTCCGGATCATAACCAAAAATCTGTTCGCCTACGCCTGGGTTACAGAAACACCCCGAGCGAACGTAAAGCCCTTGCTCATTGGCCAGCCTTTCGAACGTTGAGGAGTCAAGGAACTCGCCCCTCCGCCGTACACTGAAAGCAACAATATCCGTGCCACGGGGACTGTGTATCACTATGGAGCTTCCGTTGTACCCCATAGTACTTAACTCGTCGTAGAGAGCAGTCGCCAAAGAGACGGCGTGTCCCTTAGCATCGCCAAGACTCTCCATAAAACCAAGCCCCGCCTTAACCGCGGGTATCATGCCGAAGTCGACCGTTCCATCCTCGAATTTGGCAGAGCCAGATTCATGAACGAAAAAGTCGTTCCCCACGCCCACAAACCGTATCGACCCGCCGGCAAACCATTTCTTCTCCAGCCGTGGATAAGCCTCTTTGCGGATCAACAGACATCCCACTCCGGTTGGAAATCCAAACATCTTGTAAAACGAGATCGGCAGGAAATCAGGCTTAACCACGCTAAGGTCAAGCCGTTGGTTTGAGCAGTACGATGCGGCGTCCAAAAGGACGCTCCATCCATTTGCCTGAGCCAAAGACACCCAACCGAGATTGTGCTGGATCCCGGTAAAGTTGGACTTGGCCGGATAGGCAAATAGCCTCGGGCCAGTCAGCTTGGCAGCCAACATTCGCCTAAGACTTTTCTCATTTACCGTGAGATCCTCATTTAGGGGTACATATTGCGTAGATGCCCCGCTATATCTTGCAACCTCACGTACGCCATTGACCGAATTATGGTTATCGGCCGTTGCCAGGAAATGTCCTCCCATAAAGTCAAAATGCCTAAGAACCCCAATCGCGCCTGTTGCATTGGGCGTAAATACCACACCATATTCGTCGGGCGAAGCATTGAAATATGCGAGCACAGCTGCCCGTGTTTCCATAATCTCCGCCGTCGCCCTAGCTGAGAGCTCATGCAAAGAGTGTGGATTACCCAAAGAAGTGCACTTCAAATATTGACAATGCACATCAATGAGAAATGCGGGAGGTAATGCGGCTCCTGTCCAATCCGCATAAATCTCCCTTGGGAGTATCTGCGGAAACTGCCCTTTTAAGCTCCTCAAGTCTCAATCCCTCCAGCACCAAACTAAATTGTCAAAGAAATCCGCAATCCCATCAGAGATTGCGGCCATACTTCTATACAAGAAGATATAAAATAATAGCATATTTGTAAGATTGTGTCAATATAGCGATTATTGACTAACTCACCGTTTTGTGGTAAGCTTAACTTGCCTCTTATTTATTGCGGTTTTCCCAAGCTGTCTTATATAAGGGTTCTGTGGGGCGTTGATTTATCAACGGGGGCCACGGAGTGTAGTAAGTATAGAAATATAGTCGAATTTCTGTTTGCTATTCGAAGAGTTTAATTCACTTTATTTCTACAATTATTATGCAAGGAACTATCAAAAAATTGGTTACTGATAAATACTTCGGTTTTATCAGCCAAGAAGGCAGCGATAAGGACGTGTTCTTCCACAAAGACAAGCTTGAAGGAGTTACTTTTGAAGAACTTAAAGAAGGCGATATTTTATCTTTTGAAGTTGAACAAGGCCAAAGAGGTCCATCAGCTATCAACATAAAAAGAGTCTAACTTTATCTAAAGTCTTTTCAAAAAAAATCGCCGAACCGGCGATTTTTTTTGAAGCTTAGCACCGACTGAATCAAGGCTCTTAACAAAAAAATATTATGAAAAGAAAAAAATTTGTGACAGGCCAATCAAGATATTGCCAAAACTGCGGCGCAGAATCAATCAAGCTATATAAGGTTACACCGGAAAGCCAAAAATCTTCTCACCTGCAGTATTGCCAAAAATGTTATGATAAACATAATGCTAAAATAGCAGTGCCTACGAATTAAAAATGAACTGCAAAAAAATACCCAACTCAGTTGGGGTATTTTTTTTTGGCCCTTTTTTAATAAGATAAATTTTAAAGTATATTAAACAACCATTTGCACATAAAGATTTTTTTATATATATTTAATTAATAATCTTAAAACTATCTATGAGCTTTGAAGTAACACATATTCACTTTGCTGTTGATCTAAAAGAGCATTATCAAATCAAAGACATTAAATCTTATATCCTGGGTTCCATTTATCCCGATAGTCGGTATATAACAAAAGTTGACCGAGAACTAGCCCATAGCAAAGAATCACTGTCAGACAGTTTTATTGACTCTGATTTTAAAAAAGGCTGGCAAGCGCATTGCGTCTGTGATTCTATATACGACCGATTGGAAACAGAACTATTTGGTGAATTTGATGATGCAATTCTTCGCAACGCGATAAAAATTGTAGCCGATATCTATGACAGGCAAAGCTTCAATGTTCAGAAATAACTTCCCTATCTTAACTCAGCACAAAATCCCCTCGGCGAAGATATTAATAAAGTTAAAGAATTCAATCTGCTGATAAAAAGAATATATGATAGCAAAACAGTTTGTACCATGGATGATTATAGAGATCTCTTTAAGGGACTGGGAATAGATGACATTAACGGCGAAAAAATTATAACAAAAGCCGAAGAGCTTTTGGCGAATAAAGAAGTGGCACCAAAATTTGAATCTTTGTATAGCCGCATCATAGACAGTTGGAAAAATTTCATTTAAAAATCCATCACCCTATTATACTCAGATAATAAATCCAATATTTACAACAATAAAAACATCCGCCGAGGCGGATGTTTTTATGTAAGTCAAACAAACCTTTTATCCAATTTGACTTGAAATTTAAATGATTTTCCATTATAATTTGGAAAGGTGATTTTCAAACGGAAGCCACAACAACGGGGGGCAGTATGGAAACTAAAACCGGTACCATTCATCTCACCCGAGATGGAATACAAGAGCTGATTCCCCATCGGGATGACGCTCTGCTTATTGACAATGCGGCCGTAGATCCGGAAACGAACACGGCCACAAGCATCTGGACGGCAATTGGTGTGCTTGGACATTACCCTGACATGCCACTAACTCCAGGGCACATCACAGACGAGGCATTGGCACTACTCTGTGGAGTTTTGTATAAGCAATGCCATCCCGACACTCAAGGAAAGCCAGTACTGTTCTCCAAAGAAATGCGGTACTGGCGACCGATAACGCCGGGACAAACCGTAACGCTGAATGCAAAGTATGTGGGCCTAGGCCGTGGTGGTGCGGTTCTTATATTTGACGTCAAGGCCACCATCCTGGTAAATGGGCGGGAGAAAGATGCCGTCATAGGAACAATCAGCGCCTGCATAGTATCTGCCTAGCATTATGGCCAATTGTTATCACATTAAACAGGTCTCTCAAACGTGGAGGATTGAGGGCCTATTTTTTTTGCAAAAAAAAGCCGCCCCAAAGGGGCGGACTTTAAAAAAATAGACTAGGTAGCATTACTAATTCCCTGGCCGATTATAACATCAAATACAAATTGAGTTATGGCAAAAGCCAAGAAAATTACAATCACCGCAATAATTCCTTGAATAATTATCGCTTTAGCCTTTTTTATCTTGGTCTCATCACCCTGGGCAAGCAACCAAAGGAAACCGGCGTAGATTATAAATAGAATAAATACTACAGCCAAAAATCCTAACACTACAATAATAATATTGCCAATGGTATCTATCAATGGCTTATCTCCTAAATTTCCGGTAGTGCCCAAACCAGTATTAGTGAGATTAATATTGACTTGCTCCTGAATGGTGGCAGATGTTACCATCGGCACCGCCAAGAATGCCATCAAAACCAAAGACGTGACAATGGTTTTGTAGTTTCTTAAAAAAAAGTTTTTCATAGTTTTTTTAATTTTTTTATTTAAATGAATTTGATTTTGATATTATTATCTGCCAACCTTATTGAATAAAACACTAAAAAAGAAAAAGTAAGTAATGCCATAAGACAAGAACATTATGACAACGCCGGCAGTAGACCAAATGAGAAGATCCTTTGCCTTTTTAATCTTAGTGGTCTCGCCCTGAGCTAAGAGCCACAGCAATCCAGCATAAACCACTAAAATCAGAAAAATAATGGCAACGGCTCCCAGGATACCCATAATAATTGTTCCGGTCAAAGTAGAAAAATTACCCTCCAAGCCTATTGCTTTTCCGGTTGCTTCTAACTTTGTCCGAGGGCTTGCGGCAGAGCAAAAAGAGCCGATACTCATCATAGACATAAATAAGGCTATGGCCGAAACGTTTATTATTTTACTTACTTTGTTTTTCATGTCTTTGAAGAAGGGAGGGGAAATCCCCTCCCTATAAACTGTTAGAATTTAATTGAACTGCCAGTTGCATTACTTAAGTTGTTTAAAACAAACATAGCGATAGCGACAGCGGCAAAAATAATGACTAAGCCGATAATTCCTGAGTAAATTAATTTTTTAGCCTTTTCAACTTTGGTATCATCACCCTGAGCGGTCATCCATTTGAAGCCGCCAAGAAGAATGATCAAAACGGCAACGATTCCCAAAAAGCTCAAGATAATATATACAATACTTCCAATTATATTAGGCAACTCTTGATTGGTTTGTATGCCTGCAGCATTTGTGAATTCACCTGTAATATCAGATCCATTTACAAGTTGAGCACTTGCGACAACAGGCAAGGCGACCATAGCTAGAAGCGCTAAAGATATAATAAAAGCGCCGATTTTTTTGCTGGTAATTTTTTTCATTTCGTCACCCCCTTTCTGTATGGATTTTAATTATTTAATATAATAATTATACACTAACTTTTAAAATAGCCCAAATTATTTGGCCGCAAAAGTATTAATCATCAAGTTGACAATGGCATAGGAACTGAATATAATCAGCAATCCCATAAACGCCCAGATCATAACATTTTTCCCTTTTGTAACTTTATTTGAATCGCCAAGGGACGTGAGCCATAGAATACCACCATAGATAAAGGCAATCAAAGCCGCTACGCCAACTACGCCCAACACATACTGGATAATCCTAATTACGAGGGCATCAATAGTACCATTCGTACCGGCACCGATTGGATTATCCAACTTAACTTGCGCTCCCACAAATGAGGGTATGGCGAAAATGATAAAATAGATTAATCGATAATTTTTATTCATAACTTCAAATTATTTTTTTAATAAGGTGTTGGTAGAGTTAAATTGACATCGGCGTAGGGATCGTCAAGTTCCTCATTTAAATTTAAATCAAACGAATCACTCGTATCATACGGATCAGTGCGTGCCTCATCAAGTCCTCTATAGTACGAATCATTTTGGAATTTCTCTTTATCCGCACCAACTCTCACGTCTCCAGCACTTGGACACTTGGTCCAATCGCCATCCCCGCCGGCAAAGCTCGTTACAGTTTTGAATCCTCCATTTGTGGCTCCCACAGTTCCCGTAATGATAGTATTAACAATTGTCCAAGCAATAAAAACAATAAATAAACCGATAAAGGCGTGTATCACCGATTGCTTGCCCATTTTCATCCTGTTTTCATTGCCCATGGCAGTTAATAAAATCACGCCTCCAAAAACAATCATTACCAAAGCAATTAACGCACTAAACTCGATTACCATATCTGAAACTTTGACAATGATGGCGACCGCGTCACAAAGCGTGCAATTGCCATTATTAATACAGGCGGCTGGCAGAACTTTTAGTAAATAATCACCACTATCGGCAGAAGCCGGAGTAGCAGCCGCAGGTGTAGCAGCAGCGGCAAAAACAAAAGAAGGCACAACCAAAACAACAGCCGAAGCGAATAAGATTATAAATGTAAGTTTTTTCAAAAACATATTTTAGTCGGAAGCGGGATTTGGATTATTATACGTCTGCCTTATTTTTTCCAAAGCCATATTAATTGATTCCATTTGCAACTTCTCATCAATAGCATCAATAAATTGATTCGACATAGTTTTAAAAGCGCTTTCAGCTGCCAAAGGATCATACCCCCTATACCAATTCACGGCAGTCAGTGTTTGCAATGCCGCGGCGCGTAAATCCTCATCTTCCAACTGTGTGCTAATTAACGATCTTACAGCAGCTGGTTTTTTAGTTTTGGTTAAATATTTTGAAGCCATATCGCCCTGGCTCATAAACAGCACAAAATCCCAGGCCTCATTATTGTGCTTGGATTTTTTAGCGACGGTCTGTATCCAATAATTCGCATAATTTTTAGGGGACTCGGAATTAAGCTGGGGAATCGGCGCAATGCCCAAATTTAATTTCGGCGATCTGGCCTTGATTGTTGCAAGATTAAAATTGTAACCGAAAGTCATAGCCACCTGGCCGGACATAAAAGCTTCAAGCGAATTGGGCATTTGGGAATTCCATGAATAAACATCTTTGCCGGGTATCGCAAAATCAGTGTAAAAAGTAATCGCATCGTAGCCGGGGTTGCTTTCTTTTCCGCTGATATAAAAAACTGGGTAGCTAGATTGATTGGCGGATATGGCATTGCTCTGAAGCATGAGCAAAGAAATTATGTCAAAAGCTCTATCTATATTATTACCCGTTCCAAGAGCTGTTCCAGCCTGGATAATTTTTGGCGTGCCACTGGCGGTTGTTCCAAGCCTGGTTATTTTTTTAACATTGTCCTGAAATTCTTTCCAAGTTGACGGCGGACTGACAATGCCAGCGTTATTTAAAATATCTTTATTATAAAAAAGAATCATCGTGTCAACACTCAAAGGCAAGCCGTAAATCTTGCCGTCCATTACCACATTATTACTAACAACTTCCGGGAAGCCGTCTTTTAACTGCCTTAAAGTTACCGTTGGACTGGTTTTAAGTTCAGTAATGGTTTCTTTTTTAAGCGCACCCTTTTCATAAACATAGGCCATGGTTATTTTGTCGGGCATCGGCTCAATCTTGCTTTTGTATTTTACCATCCAGCTGGCCGGTATTGAATAAATATCCGGTCCCCTGTCTTCCGCCCAAGCATCCAATAATTGCTGTTCGTATTCCTCAAACCTGAACTTCCGATATTTGATTTCAATATTGGGATGAACTGCCTGGTATGCTGCAATAATTTCATCATAGGCATCCTGATCATCATAAACGCTCCAAAAATTCAAAGTGATTGGTTGCATTTTTTCTTTGACTTGGGCGCTTTGCAATTTACAGCCGAAACCTGAGGACAAAATAAAAGCCAAAACCAAAAGCAGGTTTATTGGCGCTATGATTTTTTTGAATTTTGGATTAAGCATTGGTTCTGTCATCCTGAACTTATTTGTTGTCTTTGATCCTCTTTGTCATCCCTAGCCCTCTATATTATTTGTCATCCTGGCAAATGCCAGGATCCATTCCTCGTCATTTCAATGAATCCAGGTTCATTATTATAAAGAATTTTTGTGAAAATATTATCCACAGATGAGTTTATTATAACACATTTATATATCAATAAGAAAAGCGTTTTGTAAAATTAAAATTTTGTATCAAGTTTTTTAAAAATAATCTTTTATAATTTATTTTAAAGTTAAATTTTGCAATAAAGACCATGGGAAAAAATTTGAATTAAAAACGATCAAATATTTTTTGCAAATCTTAACTTTATTTATTATAAATAGGTTATTTCTGGTATTTCCCCCAAATTTAGGCATTAAAATGGTTATAAACATAAATCAATAATTTATTTTAATCTAAATTTAGCTCATATAATGGAACTTCAAGGCCACATCTATTGACAAATATTATCAAGTGTGATATAATAGTCTATTCAGAGTGAGCTATGACTCGCTGTGAATTTGTACTATAAATCTAGGAAAAACCCTTTGGCTAGCTCATGCTAGTTAGAAGGAGAAACTATACACAATGGGATGAGCTTTGGCCATTACGGCCATAAGCAGAGAAGGAGAAGACTGATGTCAGGTATTGCCCCGAATAGTGGCGCCCCTGAGGCGCCTGAAGTAACGAATGGCGGCACGGAGCCGCAAACGAATACGAATGAAGGCGCGCAAGTACAGCCGCCTAACGGGGGACGTCCGCCGGTGATGTTAGACGCCAATCTAAACCCGGTCGGAAAGCTGCCGCCGCAGGATGATGAGACGACGACACAGACCGCGACCGAACGGACTCCGCCGGCTACCCAGCAACTCTGGCGTGATTCGCCGCCGCCGATTACGAGGCCAACCTCCAGATGGACATTCTGGAAGGACAGGCCAGACGGGACGACTCGACCCAGGCAACGGCGGGACGACAACGTCATCGTCAGTATGGACGACTATCCGGCCACCGAGCCGGCGCCGACCTCCTTGCTGGCCAAGCTCGGCATGCTTGCCATCGGTTTGGTCATCGCGCTGGGCCTGGCATGGCTCGCGATGGCGTTTTGGCCGAAAAGCAACGACGACCTCGAGACCAGATTGAAGAACATGACCAACCAGGACAAGGTCGCGGCGGTATTCCAGGGCAAAGAGCTCACCAAGCAGACCCTCGGCGACATGCTCGATGGCATCGTCCAGAACGACAAAATCGCAGCCGTCGGCATCGATAAGGATGGCAAGCCGGTCAACCTGACGAAAGAGGCCGTCGGCGACGGACTCAAGGCACTCGGGATCAACATTGCAACCGCACAAAAGCAACTGGACGAGTTGGTCCATCCCGAAACGGGTCGGGTAACGTTGGCCGAGAATGAAATCAAAACCATCAAGGACGCGCGCGCCCTAGAAGCCACTGCGTTACAACAGGACTTCAAAACGGTACAGGACAAGTTCGACGCCATCGACAAAAGGTTCGACAGGCTGGCAAAGAGCCAGAAAACCAAGCCAGCGCCGGCGATAACCGTCAGCAAGGTCAAGGTGGACACGCCTGCGCCGACTCCGACTCCTGCGCCGATACCCGCGCCTACTGTTCAGGCAAAGCAACTGGGACCGGTAGTCGAAGGCCTCAACGGAACGCCGACAGCGCCGGTCACCACGACCGTCGCTACGCCGGCCCCAACGGTACCCGCGGCTTACGATCCCTACGACTCGGCCAATATCGCGGCCGAGGTGAGGGTGGCCAAAAACCATCCCAAACTCACCCCCGAAGAGGTCCAAGCAACGGTAATGGCGATGGATCCGGCTACCAAAGCCGAGATCCTCCGCGACCAAGCGGAAAGAGCCGAAGACGCCAAACAGCGTCTCGGTAGCCAGCACCGTCGCGGACTCCTCGGGATTGGTAAGGAGAACAAAGATCGGTAACGACCGGTCTCTCTGAACCGCCCCCACCCTCTGGGCCCTACAATCTGTAACAGGAATGTAGGGCTCAGAGGGGATTTTTTTTGGCCAAAAACTTACATTATCAAATAAATACAATCATCGGCTAACGCCGTTTTTTTGTTTTTATAAAATATGGTATAATAATTTCATAAATTAAACTAAAAAATATGTCTCAAGAAATGAACCATCAGGTCAAAGTATTTATTGACATGCTTATTGAAGAAAAAAAATTCCAAAATCTCAGCCCGGAACTGCGGGAAGACATCTTTAATGATTTGTATGCCAAGTTGAATCTTTATATAGTAACCGCCCTTACAAAATATCTTGAGGAAGCTGATGTCAAAAGATTAGAAGCGATGGAGCGCACTGATGACTATTCACCTGAAAAGATCCAAAAATTATTAGCCGACAGAATTCCTAATGCCAGCGAGATAATTGCTCAAGCCATGCTTGAATTCAGAGCTATTTATCTAAATTCTTAAATATTATGCCAACAAAATCCAATAATTTGACTCGAGTAAAAACCCCCGAGCAAGTTTATGCTGATTTTCAAAAGAAACTTCAAAAAGTTATGAAGGATTTTTATGTTCAATTAGATGAGATCAAAAAAGAAATAGAGGAATATAAAATAGAATATATTTTAAAAAAAATTAAGAAATAAAATATATGGCAAGAAAAAGCGAGTCTAAGCAAAATAAAGATCTAACAATGCAAAATTACGAGAAGGAATCTGACAAAAAAATTAGAGAAAAATTTTGGTCGTCAGATTTTCAAAAAAAAGCAATTGAAGACAGAGATGGGGCAATTTCTGAAATGAATCAAACTATCAATGAAGAAGTTACCAAAGTCGAGATGTCTGATGATCTGACTGAAGATATGAAAAAGAAACTAATTAAAAAGCTAGTTTCCCATAAAAAAGCTTTTTTACAGGATATAAATGAAATTGAATTTTCAAATAATAATGAGGATAACGATTTTTCACAAGGGACTGATTACCCCCAAGAAGATACCACAGACATGAATCAACCTGATGAAGACTTGGATCATTTATATAATAGAGAAAAATCCTCCGGCTATAAGGACGGTAAAAGCAAAGATAAAACGGAAAAACAAGAAAATGCCGAACTAAATTTTAAAGATTTCAGAAAAAAAATAAAACTAGTAGCTGAACAAGCTGAAAGCAAAATTAACACCAAAGAATACAAAACACAATTAAAGAACGATAGAGACTCAGCAATTACGGAAATTAATTTACCGTTCAATGAAATTATAGATCAAATAGAAAATTCAGATCTTGGCGAAGGAGAGAAAGAAGTTTTGCTCGAGACCATATCAGCTCACAAAAGAAGGCTTTTAAAATTAATCAATAATCTTGAAACGGAAGCTGAAAATCCAGAAACAATTTCCCCTGACCAGAATAAAGATGGCCATCCAGACGATCAAGAACGCCATCCCACCGAGATTGATCAAAAGGGAGTAGACGCTCAACGAATTGAAGAAATAACAAAACAAATAAACGAAGAAACCGGACCCGTTTCTCCTGAAACAGCAACACAAAAAGGCAAAGAAACTGTCTATCTTATTGATATTGGTAAGGTTGTTGAAGCCATGGCCCTAAGAGAAGCTGAAAAAAGATTAGAAGAATATAAAAATGGTAAAAAGGGAATTTTAAGAAAATTATATACCAGGATGGCAGAAAAGCAATTCCTGTCAAAATTTTATCATGAAGCTTTAATGGCCATTAGACAAAACAGAAATTTGATGGCGGAAATTGAAACGCGTATTCTGGCCAAAAGCACTGATACTGGCATAGCTGATAAGAGCAAATCCTGGGAACATATTGACAATATTATTAATCAATTTAAAGAGGATCTAGTTGAAGAAAATGAAAAGGGTACTACAATGTCTGACACTGAGGTAAATAACGAAGTATCTTTGCTTGTAAGAAGATATGCCCTTGGACTCATGAGTAGAGATGACTTTGATCGAGAAGTTGAGAAGAAGGTTGTTAAAAAAATAAAAGATAAAGGCGGACATTTTTCCGATGACCACTCTTTTGAGGCGCAAGGCGAATCAACATATGTCAGCAATCTTGCTTCCATGGCTGAAAAGTACAAGACAGACAATGAAAAAATTATAAAGGAATTAACGGAAAAGTACGGCGAGGATCAAAAAGAAAACATCGCCAGATTATTGCCGTTTGAGATGGATTTTCAAATTCAACTAGGTACCAAACAAAAAGACTTAGTAGAAACAAAACCGCAAGGCGTATTAAAATGGTATGAGAGATTTGTTGATTGGACACAAAATCCAAACCTTGGCTTAGATTCTAATGATCCAAGATATAGCAAAAAAAGAGCCTTACTGAGCACTGTATTAGCTAATCCCCTAACTTATGCTCTTATTCCGGTAGGAATAGCTGCGGGAGCATCTTTGTTTTCCAAAAGGACAGCAAAATATGCTCTTGCCGGAGGAATAGGGATTGCGACGGGCGGAGGCGCTTTGGCTGCAGTTGGCGCTGCAGGTATTCTTGGTGGAGCTTACGCAGCTTTTAGAAGATCAAAGCATGATCAAGATGATAGAGGCATGGACTTAAGGCGAAGGGCACTGGGAGCTGAATCTGGCGGAAAGAAAACAGACATAATAAGGGAGTTTGCATATAGCTTAATGAATATTGAAGATACCATAGAAGAGCTTGATTCATTGGATTTGACAAGTCCAACAGAAGTCCAAAGAGCAAAAGAAATACTACAAAATTTTTATGCTAGGAAAGAGTTAAGCAATGATCCAAAAGAAGACAAACAATTTAAAGTTGATCTTTTCAGTATCAGCGGAGAAGAAGGCGCAAACAGAAAAAGCAATATAGCGCAGATGACCGCCCTGAAAAGAAAAGTTAAACAGATCGAAACCGCTTTGGGCGTTAAACGGTCAGATTTCGATGCGGATATTGATAGCATTAAATCCACACTTAGAACCGAAATTCAAAAAAAGGATAAAGAGTTTGATTCTTTCAGAAAAAAACAGATGTGGAAAGCGGGACTTATGGGTGGCGCCATGGGTCTAGTATTTGGCGAAATCGGATTGGAATCAGTCAATGGTATAAAACACTTAATGGGAACCGAACACGCTTCAACAACGCCTGTCGAATATTTGCTTGGACTGGTAGCCAGACACCATGAAGCACCTGCTCCTAGTCTAGTTGACATGAGCATTCCAGGTGGAAAGATCAGAGTGCCCGAAAATATGCCTGAAAATGTAAAATCGATTTTGCCTCGCCTCTTTGATGCAGAGGGGCATTTAACCTCTGATGGAGAAGGGATATTGCGCGGCGAGGGCTTTGATTTAAATACGGTTGGAGGCGGACCTGGCGTGGCACACGAAGTGGCTCCTTCAGAATATTTTAAGGGCTTAGATTATGGCAAACATCTGAGAGAAGATTGGCATGATGAAGCTGGCAAAAAATTCAGCTCAATATTTGGAAAAGCAATCCAATTCGAGGGCAAACAACAAATGCTTCACTTGGGCCATGACCAGGCAGGCGGAGCTTTTATGGACGTCGCTGGTGTATTAAAAAATCTTGGCAAAAACTTAGACGGCGCCTTTGAAAAATTTGGCACAAATCCCGATGGAAGCGTCGATTCCAAGCTGGCCCATTTACGGGATCAACTCACGGAATGGCAAAGCCAAGGAAAACTGGCAGAGCATCTGCAGGCAGTATTTATTTTAAACGAAGCTGATAGCAAAGAAGGAGTCAATGTTTTAATCCAAGGTGCTGATGCAGATGGACATATAAATTTTGGACAGGCAATTTCTAAATTATTTACCAATCCAGAAAGCTTTAAAGACGGCCACGTTCCATTCAAACACATTGAACTCAGAATTGACGGGCACACCCTAGCAACTGTTTCTGGCAATGAAATAACTGGTAACTTAATGGGTGAAACAGCTCCTTCATCAATTCTTGAGATTATCCCCGCCCCAGTAGAAGAAGCTGTTACCGACACAATTTACGACATCCCTCCTGTTTTGCCATTCTATCCAAGACTAGCACTAGAATTGCCAGGTGAGGTTAAAAAACGAGAAAAGAAATTTCTAAGCAAAGAAGAAAAAGCGGAAGCTAAAAAAATTGCAGCTGCAACTGAAAACACTGAGACTAAAAAAACATCAGAAAACAACACAACAGAAAGCACAGCAACGGATGACAAAGTAGTAGAAGGTGATGTCGCTATTGCAGATAAAAATTTAGATGTTTTAATAAAAGATATTGACATGTCTGAAGGAAAACTAAGATTAGGATCTTCCGAACAGACAAAAATAAAAAGCTGGCTCCTGGAAATGACTCCCGAACAGGCAGACAGTTTTTTCCCGGAAAAACAGTATAATAAAGATGAATTCTATAGCGAAAGTCATGATCAGCTGGTCGAACAAAAACTTTCAACCCTAAGAAAGCTAGCATTGGCAACATTGGGTACGAGTTTTGGCAATGATTGGAAGCAATTTTTTGATAAAATAGGCAAAGGAAATACGGATAGGTCAAACCATCGGGCAGCACTCCTTTTGGAAAATAATCCTGCAGTTGTAAAAATGATCAAAACCGAAGATCAGGAATTAGGTAAAACCATTGAGGAGTTGATTAGGAAAAACAAAATTAGAAAAGCCGCTGAAATAACACTAAGACGAACAGAAGAGTGGAAAGATTTAAATCCAACAGAATTGGATGAAAAAATAGAAGAAAAAAAAGCAAAACTAACGTCCGAAAACTCAGAAGGAGATGAGGAGGACGATAACGAAGAAGAGGGTAAAGAAAGAGAGGGTGTTACTCCCGAAGAGACACAAACAATAAATGCCGAGATAAAAACACTTAAAAACGAACGAGAGGGCTTAGCAGAAAAAGCTTTTCAGGAAATGACCAGAAAAACTTGGAAAAATATAGTCGTCCACGGCATTGGAAAAAATGAATTTTCAGACTTAGATGGTGAGGCGTGCTTGGGATTATTAAAAATTGCGGGCATAGATGTGGGGGGCGTCAAATTTGTTGAAAAGGGACAATCAACTCCTGGCGCTATTAATTTTGATACTGGAAATAAAGATGGCATATCTCTTATGGGCGATACAATCTTTTTGGACCATCATGGAGAAAATTCTCGCCAAGAAAGTTCAGCCACCAAGGTAACATTTGAAGCACTTGCAGGACTTGGGCTATTGGAATCTTCGCCGGCCATTAATAAACTAGTAGAATTTGTCACAAAATCCGATAACCTGGACTTTCCATTGGACAAATTAAGCAGAGCAGATTTTAATAATTTTCCAAAAACTCTATGGGGATTAAAAAGCGGATTTAAAAAGCAGGCCGGCTTTCAAAGGCTATGGGATTTTATGCAAAAACATCCTGAAGTTGGTTTTTCAGAACCATTATCGGATGGACTATTGAAGGAACTAGTTGAAGTGGATGATAAAAAAGTAAAAGATGATTTAGAAACTGAAATTGAAACCCAAAAAACCATTGTTGAAGGTACGGATGAACGCTTTGAAAAACTGAAAGAAAACGGATTTATCATTGAATCCGGAGAAGACGGCTATGGCAATATTGTCGTCAGTCTTTTAGGCAGGAGAGGCAGTGAAGAAAATGCCGTTCCTGGCAGAATTGAAGAAGTTAAGGCGCATGACTGTAATTGCTTAATTACCTATAATGAATCCGAAAATAACTTAACCGTAAACACTGATAGGGAAATAGAATTCAAACTCCCGGAAGGAATGGCAATAAGGGGTAGAATGTGGATTCTTGAGGGAGACAGACAGGCAAAAAAAGAGGCTTTTGGAAGAATAACCCTTCGCCAAGTCATTGAAGGAGTAACTGGCAAAAAAATCAAAGACTTAAAATTAGAAGGCAAACTGGCTGAATTTTTAGACAAGGAAAGACCAAGAAAATCTGAGTTAGAAAAGAAAAGAGATAGTCGCAGCCCCAGAAACAGGACGGAAAGAAGCACTGCTCGTCCTAGAACAAAGGAAAGACGGGATAATGCGGCCTAATCATTAAACATTTGATGTCCTAAAAAAGTCCAGCCTAAAAGCTGGACTTTTTATCTATTGCCAAATTTTTGTGCTTCTGATATGATGATCTGTTAAATATTAAACCGTCTATTATGGATAAATATTTAAAATATCACCATCCGGAACTACAGAAACTGAAGGTAGAAAGGCTTCAAAAATTTTATCTGGCAATAGAGGGCACATCCGACCAAATCACCATAACCGACAGAGATGGAATAATTATTTATGCCAATAAAGCCACCAAATTTTTAAGCGGCTACAGCGCCAAAGAAATAATTGGCAAAAAGCCCGATCTGTGGGCAAAGAATATTATTTTTAATTGTAAGAGCTATAACTGTTTTTATGGCGATATGTTTAAAACGGTTCGCGAAAAAAACTGCTGCTTTTTTGGAGAAGTAAAAAATCAGCACAAAACCGGAAAAATATATTTTACTAATGTCCGCATTACCTCAATTCGCGATTATCAAAATGGAAAACAATTTTTTGTGATAACAGAAAGAGATATCACACCAATGAAACAACTTAATCAGACAAAACTGGAATTCATCTCCATGACCTCGCATGAATTACGCACGCCACTGGCCAGTATTAGCCTAGCGTCAGAATTATTAATAAGAGGGGCCGATAAGAATGGGATTAACCAAAAATTTTTACTTGAAGAAATATACATAAATACTCAAAAAATGGCCCATCTGATATCAACCTTGATGGATTTGGCAAGGATCGAGATGGGAACATTAACCATAAATCCGGAGGCAATTGACATAGTCGCATCGCTAAACAAGATATTAAACGAGATGGAGGTTCAAATTAAAAACAAAAATATTTCTGTCAAAAACGTTTTTGATCAAAACGTTCCGGCCATAATGTTTGATAAAAAAATATTTTTGGTTATTTTTGATAATTTAATTTCAAATGCAATCAAATATACGCCAAACGAAGGAAATATTACATTAAAAGTTAAAAAATTTCAGGACAAGATTGAGATTCACACAATAGACACTGGCATTGGAATTGACAAGAAGGATCAAGCGCATATATTTTATAAACAATTCAGAGCGGAAAATGCCTTAAAGTCAAAAAATGAAGGCAACGGATTGGGTTTATATATTGTTAAATCCCTTATTGAAAAAACGAATGCCAAGATTAGCGTTCAATCGGAAATAAACAAAGGATCAACCTTTAAGGTTATATTTCCTACTTCTCTAAATTAAAAAAGTCCGCCTAAGCGGACCTTAATTCCAAGATTCCAAGCAAAAAACCAAGTTCCCTCCGGCTTGGTTTTTTGCTTGGCCACACAATCATTTACTCCCCATTGATTTTGTATCCAATTCCGTATACGGTCTGCAAAATCCTTCCGTCTCTATCGCCTATTTTCTTGCGCAAATTGGTTATATGGACATCTACAATATTGCTAAATGAATCATATGCAAAATCCCAGAGATTAGATATTATCTGCTCGCGATTCATAACCTGGTTGGGGTGTCGCATCAAATATTCCAACAAGCTGAATTCCTTTAAGGTTAATCTGGCTTCCCTATCATGGACAAAAACCTTTTTAGTTAAAGGATTTAATGTAATATCTCGAGTTTTAAGTATAGCGGGCAACGCAAGTTTTGGCCTTCTCAAAAGCGCCTGAATTCTAGCCAAAAGAATGTTAAAAGAAAATGGCTTTATTAAATAATCATCTGCTCCGGCATTTAATCCGGCTACAATATCGGCCTCTCCATCTTTAGCGGTTAAAATCAGAATCGGGGTGCTGATATTTTTTTCTCTGACATTTTTACAAATTGTAATACCATCCCTGTCTGGAAGCATCAGATCCAAAACAATCAGATCATAATCATCATGATAAAGCTCAATCCGTGTCTGACCACCAATTCCGTCATGCACGCAATCCGCAGCAAAGCCCTCGGATTCAAGGCCGGTTTTAATTAATTTTGCCAAGTTTTCTTGGTCTTCAATGATTAAAATCCTCATATTTTTGTCCATTAATTTATTAAAGATATATAAAAATACGATAAATTGATGATTTTCCTTCCCCTCTTCTAGGGTGGGCCATTCTTTTAAACGTACTGAAAAAATATTGGGTAACTTAATAGCCTATCAGAAAAAAAAATAATGTCAATAGCTATTTTTCAGAAAATAGGCCGCCATGACAAAAATACTCAATTTAGCCTATAAAAACTGGGCTATTCATTTAGAATTAATATCAAATAGATATGATTTATTTATTAAAAAAACAAAGATGGCTATAAAAAAACTGACAATAATTTTTATCTTTTTTACATTTCTAATGTTTAATTCAAATATTGTTTTTGCCCAAAATACAATAATATTGGAAGACGCTACTTCAACCGATCCCTTTTTAATTCAAAATAATCAAGATGAGACTATATTGAAAACCTTTCCAAACGGAGTCCAAGTCGAATTATCAATAGCAAAAAACTCCTTTCAGGGCGATGTAAAACTATCCATCAGCCAGCTAAAACTTACTAATTCAAATAATCCCCTGGCAAGATATGATGCCATAATCTTGGGGTCAACTGCTTTTGAAATTTCAGCAATAGACAACGCCGGGAAAGAAATTATAAAACTTAACAATAAAATAACAGCTGAAATCACCTATCCGGAAACCTATTCCATAGATTCCTCCTCAACCGGAGCCTATTACTTTGACATCGTTAGCCCTAAATGGATTTTAATCCAAGATACTATTCTAAATCCCAGTCCAAGAAATATTACTATGGAGACCGACCGGCTCTACCCAATTGGAATTTTTAACGTATCACAATTGCCGGATATTTTAAAAATAAAAGAAAATGCTAAAACCGCTCGGGCTTTATTGGATTTTGGAGACAGAAATCTACTTAGGGATGAAACTACCGGAAGAATATATATTATTACGCAAAACAAGAAAGTTTATATTTCAAATATTGAGGAATTAAAGAGATATCCTGGAGTCCCCGTTTACAATGTGACGCTAAGCCAGCTAGATTCATATCCACTTGTTGATTTGATTGCTCTAAGAGACAGGCCATATTCCGGAAATATCCTATTGCAAAATACCGATACCAATAAAATTTATTTAATTGTAAATGGGATGAAAAAATATTTGCCAAATACAGAAGAGGCGAGACGCTATCGACAATTTGAAACAATTACCGCCAACAATGAAATAATCAGCCGGTATCCGTTATTAAAATAGCCGATAACCAAAAAACTCCGGGATCGGCCGAAGTTTTTTGTATTATAGCTATTCGATTTCCTTAATGACCATTTTAATTTTATTTTCCAAATCATCACGCGTAGTTATATCAGTAGCCTCATAAATAAGGCCTTCGTGATCTTTGAGATGATGAGCCATTGCTCTCTGTACCAGGCTGTAGGTGCTCTCATCTCGGATGTTATATTCACAGTCCATTCCTAAATCCCGGCAAGAAAATGATTTCATAAGATTGTTGCTTATTAGTTAGTTGAATCTATTATTTTAAGCAACAATGATTATGATGCGATTAACTAATCATGAACAAAGCAACAACAAGAGAAAGGACTAGAATGATAATTATAACCGCTAAAAAAATCTTGATATTTTCAGACATAATATTTTGATTAATTTATTATAGCTTTGCCCGTATCTATCCCCAACAATTTTTTAATCGCCGGGATTATTTTTTCAGCCTCCTTCTGCCCGAGATTTATAAATTTCTGGTCTATTTTATCCATAAAATAGCCCTTAAAACTATAAAAACCGACTAAATCAGTTTTGGGCTCAATTATAAAATCAGAATTTTTCATGCTTGATCTGGATAAATTCCGCCAGATAATATTAAATGCCCTTGAAGCGACATTTATAATATTTAATTTTGATCCTTTGTATATTTTACTATAATTATAATTATCCAAGCAAACAGAAATCACAATATCAGCTCCCATTTTTTTGACAATATTATCTGGTACAGGATTGGAAAGCCCGCCATCAACCAAAACTTTTCTGTCTCTTTTTACCGGCTTATATAATATCGGGATTGCTGAGCTAGCCATAATGGCACTCACCAAATCTCCTTTTACAATGTCAACCTCTTCTCCAGTATTAATATCAGTGGCTATTACGGTCAGTGGTATAGCAGTATTGCTAAAATTCTTCTTGCCAATCCAATCGGTCAATAATTTTTCTAATCTCTTGCCCTTTATAATCCCCCCATTAAAGGACGGATCAAGAAATGAATAGAAGGCGTGCGATTTGGATTTTATCGCTTTTTCTTCGAGCTCTTCAATATTTTCATACACCGAGTAATGCGCGCCGACAAGAGCACCGACGCTTGTTCCGGCCATAAAATCAATAGGAATATTATTCTTGACCAAAGCCTTTATGACTCCGACATGAATAAGTCCGCGGGTAAATCCCCCGCCTAAGGCCAAGCCGATTGTTTTTCTTTTTTGAGGCATATAAATTATATATTAATTATACACCTCATTCATTAAGAAATCCTAAATTTAAAATTTATTCTTAGGATAAATTGCTATTATCCTCCTGACAATCAACTTGGGTTTTTGCCGGCAAAAACCGCCCTCAAAGCCAAACCATACCTTTTCGAGGCGATCATTTTTCATCTTTCGCAAGATATTATATTCCGGATCAAAATAATAAACATTTTCATTATCAACTTTTACTACAACAGAATAATGGCTCTCATAACCGGAAAACCAATTTATAATAACCGGCATTCCCTTGCCTTTTACGCAATCACAAATGTCGCTTATCTGCGACCAATCTTTGACAAAACCATCAAAACCCAGCTTCTTGGCAGCTAAAAGGATATTTTCCCCCATAGAGCCGGCTGGATGAGAAACTTCTTTAGTTTTTATCATTTTTGCCAATTCTTCCAAACTTTTATGCGTGCCATAAAAATCCAAAATCATTTTAAGACTCGCCGGACCGCAATAGCCGGGAAGTTGTTTTACTAATTTTACTTTCAATCTTTTTGTCATGGCTTTTACTTTTATTAATACCAAATTGTTTTTGTCCGATGATACGGCTTGTCATCCGGTGATTTTTTCTGCCCCTTAAACCAAAAAATGTGATCTACCATAGTTGCATTAATTTCTGGAAATTTTTCTTTTAAAATCCTTGTTGCCAATTCAACTGCCCAAATTGTATTTGCCCTTATTTCAATTTCCTCATCGCTTCCTTGGATAATTTCGATTTTATTATCAATCTTATCCGCCAACTCATTTGAATACTCTAATATTTTAAATTTTCTAAGCGATTGCGGAACTTTATATTCAGCACAAGCGGTTAAATCATCATACCCAGTCAAATCAATATCAATAATCTTATTTTCCTTCAAATCAAATAAATGAGCAATAAGTATCTGTGCTCTTTTAAATAATTTTACTTCCTGTCCGTGATAATTTGCAACATCATTAAAAATTTCAGGAAAATCACTTGCTAATATCTCCAATAATTTTAAAGCATCGCCATCAGATTTTATTATCACCTCAGAAAATGAACCGTTATATTTTTCAATGATAATTTCTCCTAATTTTTTTAAAATTTCCAGGCGCTCATCAAAAAGTGGAATTTCAACATTACCCTTTAAAATTTCAGCCAAATCCTCTTTTGTTAAATTTTTTAAATAATTTGCGTCCAATAAATTAAAGCCGTCTTTAATCGCTCTCTTGGTTGCTTTAAGCAGGCCAAAAAAACCGTCATAAAATTTTCCTTGGTCTTCAATTGTCCATTTTGGCTCGGACCAATAGCAAAAATTAATTGCGCTTATTACAAAAATATAGGCGATTTGCTGTCCCTGCGATAGACCTTCGCCCGGTTGCAGTTCTAAGGCAAAACCAAGATTTGCAAAATCGGCTTCTGTCACTTGATTGCAAAAATCCCTCATCGCCAGCTCATTTATGCTGACAAATTTTGAATTTTTTATAACTGGCTGAATTGATTCTAAAACTGAAAGCATAGTTTTAAATTATTTTTCCAAACTAGCATGCCGACTGATTTGTGATCGCAGATTTTTGCCATATTTTTATTTTTATCGATTACCTTCTAGATGTTTCAAAACTTTTTTATGCAATGATTGTACAACTGGTTGACTCCTTTTTCTAGCTTTTTTATACTTATCCTGCAAATCTTCCCACTCATTAACATCCGAGGCCTTATCAAGCCTTTTCCAAATATCCTCATCAGACATACCAACTGTTATTAAATTCTTTATCAGCGGATTTATCTGGGCTCTGTCTATATGGTTTATTCCTTCTTTGGGATCCTTAAAATCAGGGCTATAAATTTCCAACACTATTCCATAAATAACCGGGCTTAAATTTTTTTTCTTTGCATAAAATTCTGACATTCTGTATTTGGCTCTCTTAACTTTCACTGCAAAATCTTTTTTCATCCATAAAGGAATAGGTGCGATAAAAACATCAATAACATTCTTTTTTATAATATAGCCATGTTTTCTAAAGACCTTGCCGATTAAACCTCCTTGCCTTATCTCATCATCTATTTTTACAAGTTCTTTGTTATTTGTGTCATAAGTGAGAAAAGTTAATGCGTAAGTCCTTAGAATATTATTTTTATCGACCAACCTGGCCTCTCGAGTTCTTTCTGTTTTCTTTTTATTTTTTAAAGCCCTGTCATGTCTTAAAACAACGGCGTGAATCGGCCCATATTTCTGTTCCAAAATATCTGTATGAAGTTTTTTCTTAACTGGAAAATGTATCTGGACGGTTCTATGTTTTATTAACTCCATATTATTTTTTTGTAGCTGTAAAAGTTTTTACAATAGGATCTTTTTCCAATTCTTTCCAATTGGGGCTATACTTTTTACTTTCTTCAGATATCTTAATATCATACCACTTAGTATCTTCAAATCCTGCTTCAGCCATTGCATTGTCATAAATTTTTTGGCTCCAACAATAATTTACAAATTCACAAATTTTGTTATCATTCTGATCGTAAAGTATCGTTAAAATTGCAGAACCATCCTTAAATGGTTCACCAAGCCATTTCCCTGCTGACTCACATCCTAATTTATAATCAGCGGCCGGATTCTGCGGATTATTATTTATTGCGACTAATTTTCCGCCGCTTTTTAAATTGCCTGCTGCATTTAAGAAAAATTTTTTTAATTGCTGTTCACTAGAAGCATAATGGAAAAAATAAGCAGCGGTAACCAAATCAAATTTTTCATCAAATGCATATTTTTGGTCGCCGTCTATTAACTGATATTTAATTCCAGGAGGTTTTTGGATTTCATATTCTTTCGCCATTGCCAGCATTTTTTCTGAATTGTCTATTCCAGTAACGACGGCCCCATTTTCAGCCAATAGCCTAGAACTAAAACCACTTCCACAGCCCAAATCTAAAACCTTTTTATTTCGCAAATCTCCACATAAAGCCAAAAAAGAAGGATAAATCCTATATTTCCTTTGCGGATGTTTTGTCCTCTCGTCCGAGGAGTAAGTTTCTGCGATTTTATCGTATTGCGAAGTCATACATGACTTAACTGTTTATTATTGCTATGTGTTTTTATTTTAACATCTACCCGCTTTAACTGTCTACTATCTAAATTTACAGCCATTTTATTCGATTTTATCAGCTATAAATTCCATACTTCTCATGTCATCATAAAACCTGTAAAATAAATAAATGCCTACCAAAATTTCAAAAACTTTAAAAAAATACTTCGGCTATGATGAGTTCCGGCCGATGCAGTCTGATATCATTCAAAGCGTTTTAGACGGAAAGGATAATTTTATCCTGATGCCAACTGGCGGAGGCAAATCACTTTGCTACCAACTACCAGCGCTAGAATTTCCCGGAATAACATTGGTCATTTCTCCGCTTATTGCCCTAATGAAAGACCAGGTCGATGCCCTGCAAGCTAATGGAATCAAAGCTGAATACATAAATTCGTCTTTAACATCTCAACAGATAAATTCTGCCTACGAGAGAGCGAAAAATAATGAAATTAAAATCCTTTATCTCGCGCCGGAAAGATTCGCTCAAGACGAATTCCAACAATTTTTAAAATCTTTAACCATCAGCTTGATTGCAGTTGACGAAGCTCATTGTATTTCAGAATGGGGGCATGATTTCCGCCCTGATTACCGGAATCTAAGCATGCTCAAAAAGATTTTTCCTTCAGTTCCCCTTATTGCTCTGACTGCGACAGCCACGGCCAAGGTTCGCGAAGATATTATCAATCAACTTAATTTGAAAAAAGCGCCGATTTTCATTTCCAGCTTTAACCGTGAAAATCTAAACTTAAGCATTATCGAAAAGAAGCAAGCATTTCCTAGGCTTGTTAGGTTACTTGAAAAATACAAAGATGAATCTTCAATAATTTACTGCCATTCACGCAAAGAAACAGAAGAGATTGCAGAGAACTTAAGGCTAAACAAATTTAATGCGCGAGCATATCATGCCGGACTAGAAGCAAATGAAAGGAAATTAGTCCAAGATTTATTTATCAAAGACAAAGTCAATATCATTGTCGCAACAATTGCCTTTGGAATGGGAATTGATAAACCGGACGTCAGGCTCGTTGTCCATTACACTTATCCCAAAACACTTGAAGGCTACTACCAAGAAATCGGACGTGCCGGTCGAGACGGACTTCCTAGCGAATGCGTCACGTTCTATACCTACGCCGACACCAGGAAGCATGAATTTTTTATAAACCAAATACAGGACGGTCAACTGCAATTGCGTGCCCAAGAAAAATTAAATGAGATTATAAATTTTTGCGATCTTTCCACTTGCCGAAAGAAATACTTGTTAAAATATTTTGGAGAAAATTTAGAAAAAGAAAATTGTGGTGGCTGTGATGTTTGTTTGACCGAAAAAGAAATATTTGATGCCACTAAAGTTTCTAAAAAAATACTTTCCGCCGTTGCACGTACAGAAAATCGATATGGCAAAAGTTATATTGTCGATGTTTTGCTTGGAAAAAAGAATCAGAAAGTTTTGATAAACAAACATGATCAGCTTTCTGTTTTTAATATCGTAAATGATTATTCGGAAAACGAATTAGCGCAAATTATTGACCAATTAACAAACTTAAACTATTTGATGAAAAGCGAGGGCTTGTATCCAGTGCTTAGCCTGACCAGAAAAGGTAACCAATTCCTGACGGGAGATGAAATTTTATCATTAAACAAGCCTAGAGCTGATGTGGTTATAAATAAAAAAACGCCAAAGAAAGGCGATCTAGAATTTAATGCTGAATTATTTGCAATTCTGCGAGCATTACGCAAAGATTTAGCAGACACAGCTAATGTTCCGCCGTTTGTAATTTTCGGTGATACAAGCTTGCAAGAAATGGCTTATTATTTTCCTAAAGATAATGATAGTTTTTCAAAAATTTCTGGTGTTGGAGCAAAAAAGTTAGAGCGGTTTGGAGAAATTTTTATTAAAACAATTACAGAATTTACTAATGCAAATAAAATAGAATCGATTGCCAAGCCAGGGAAAAAAATCACCGAACCGATCTTAAATATAAAAATGCAAAGGCCGATTTTTTACTTAAAAACCAGGGAATTACTGATTAAAAAGATTTCAATTGAAAGAATTGCCAAGCATCAAAATTTAACTCCAAGCACAATTATCGGCCACATTGAAAAATCAATCGATGCCGGTGAAAAACTCGATCTCGAATATTTAAAACTCCCCCACAATAGATACGAAGCAATGAAAGAAGCCTTCCTTGAATGCGGAGATGAAAAACTTAAGCCGGTTTTTGAATATTTGGATGGAAAATATTCATATGATGAATTGAAATTGGCTCGGCTTTTAATTCGGCTGTAGACTAATCAGTAAAAACTTTCTGATTCAAACACCCGCCACAAACTGGACCTGATTGTATATTATTTTTTCCGTTATATTGTCGCATTATACCCTGCATTGGACCATGACGAAGCCATATTTGATCCAATCCGGTTAGGTCAATAATCCATCCAGCTATCAAGATTGCGGCAACAAACCCAGCAATCACAACTAAAAATCTTTTTTTATGCCAGAAATCATACCGCCTAAGAAACCATAATCCCGCTACTAACCCGGCAATCGCAATAATTGGCGCCCACCAAGGAAAACTTGAGAGTAATTGCTCCAATCGAAGTTGCCCCATGGGTCCATGACTACGCAAAGCAAACCGAGTTAAACTGATAAAAAATACTGAAACAATTACAGAAGCTACTAGCCCAATCATTGCAAAAATTGACCCTAATACAAAATAAATCTTAGGGCGCATTTTTAATTTGCCCTGCCTGATTTTATCCATGACGCTGTTTGTAATATCTAATTCTTCTGGCATATTTTTTTCATTAAAATTTTTGCTCGGCTTACTCTAGTTGCGACAGTGCCCATCGGGATTTGCAATATATCACTTATCTCTTCATATGACTTTTCATCAATGTAATAAAGCGTAATTGGCTCAGAATATAATAAGGGCATTTTGCCCAAACATTTCTCTACCTTGGAAACAATTTCCTTTTGGCTATAATCATCCTCAATATTTTCTTTGCTTTTAAAGTCTATATCTTCCGGAAGTCCTATTTCTTTTTGATATTTTTTTAAAATGTTTACAGCTTGATTATGAACAATGCGATATATCCAACTGGAAAAATTTTTTTTAACATCAAAACTTCTTAAATTGATAAAGGCTTTTATAAATGACTCTTGGACAACGTCTGCAGCCTTATGTTCATCATTTATTAAATTGCATGCATATCTTAATAATTTTTTTTGATATCTTTCAATAATAGCATAAGATTCCTGATCAACCGATCGAACTCTTTCAATAATTTCTTCATCAGAAATTTTTCCATCATCTATCATGCTAATAGTATGTTAAGTTTATGCTCCTACTATGTTAGGCTCCGATTATTATCGGAGCCTAACATATTTGAGATTTATTGATTAACGTCCCAAACCTCTACCCATGCCCATTCCGCCTGCATTTCTACCAGAACCATTATGCAAACCTAGGCCAAGATCTTGACGAATTTTCTGTGCTTCAGCGGTCTTGCCTTGCAAAGCCAGTTGATGCGCCTCAGCAAATTTTGCAAAGTTGTCTTTATTTATGACTTGAGTCGCTCTGCCTTTCCCTTGCATAAGGCTTTTCCAAGCATCATAATCCTTATTTTCAAATGCTTTTGTCATTGCTTCATGACGTTCTGCTGTATAGTTTGGACCCTTAATATTAGGATCTCCCTGATAAGCCAAAACTGATCCAGCTGATAAGGCGCCAATTCCAGCTATTAAAGCCAACGCACCCAAACCTAATGTTATTTTTTTCATAATATTTTATTTTATTGATTTAATTGATTAATCCGACCTTTATACCACTAATACAAGACTAGTGGCATTTTTCTTTCATTTGGTTCTAATTAAATCAATATTATTGCTATTTTATGATAAATATAAAAGATTAGTTTATTATAAAATTCTCACCATTAATATCTTTTGACTCATCGGACGCTAAAAAAACTATTTTTTCTGCAACTTCTTTTGGATCAATAAGTTTTCCGTCTTTGCGACTAGCCAAAACCGCTTTTAATTCTTCTTGTGGTGCAGTCAGCCAGTAACCCGCATCAGTTTGTGCTGGGGATACTACATTTGCTCTTCCGTCAAAAACCGATAGTAATTCAGCATATGACTGAGTTATATTAATTACGCCCGCTTTTCCTGCTGAGTATGAGATAGCATCTGCGTGACCGTTTACTCCATGGATAGATGACACATTTACAATAATTCCGCTTTTTTGTTTTAGAAAAACTTCTGTGGCATATTTTGACATACTCATCGCAGAAACAAGATTTTGTTTCAAAGATTCTATCCAAATATCAACATCCAAATTCCATTCATCGCCATCAATATATCTGCCGGCATTATTTACCAACACATCAATTTTTCCAAATACTTCAATGGTTTTATCGACTACTTTTTTTGCTTCATCGTCTTTAGTCAAATCAGCCTTAATTGCCAAGACCTTCACTCCTAGTTTTTTAATTTCATTTACAACTTCGTCAGCTCCCTTTTTATTGCTCTTATATGTAATAGCAACATTAGCACCCTTTTGTGCAAATAAAAGAGCGGTTACCATGCCAATCCCGCTTGAACCGCCTGTTATTAAAACAACTTTCTCTTTAAATTCCATATTATTAAATTATTAAAAAACTTATTTATTTTGAATCAATATCCACTTTTGCACAAAGCGATGAAGATGGGGGTCAAACTTATCAATTGGAGTACCCAAAACCTCATCATAATCAAACCATTTATATCCATTAAATTCTCCCGCGTCATATCTAAGAGTTAAGTTAGAATTTCCGTTAAGAACATACCACAAACTTACATCGATATGACCAGCCGCAAGTCCAACGGTAACTGACTGAGTAATAAAAAACGGTTGCTCTGAAACAAAATCAGCTTTAATATTTAACTCTTCTACAATTTCCCTCTCAACCGTTATCTTTGGATTCTCGTTTAACTCAACATGTCCGCCTGTCGGCACCCAGAGCTGTGCCTTAATATGATCAACTAGAAGTATTTTATTTTCTTTTGAATCAATAAGGACAAAATATGAAACCAAATGCTTTGGTGGGGTATCTGGTTTTTTGATGCGGAACAACTCTGATCCACTCTTTATCCATCGAATAGTATCAGAAAGATGGTTTTGCTCCATCTCATCAAAAGGGGTTATATTCTGAACAATTTTTAAAATTTTATCCTGCATAACTTTATAAATTCCAATTCTTCAATAATTAATGACACCTGCAGGAATGACTGGGTCATTGTCCTCTTGTCTTAACCCTATTATCTCTGGATCTATTGGACCTATTTCCCATGCATGTTTATTTATAAAGCTCTTTTTTACGATTCCGTGATCAAAAAATATCTCCGGAGGGAATGAATTTTTATCTTTAATAAAAGATGGGGCAAATAGATAGAAACCCCATCGTTCAAAAGAATCAACAAATCCATTAAGATTTTTTAGTGATTCGGGAGTCATGTTATGTGTTCTGCCAACATTCAGTAAACGTTTTCCATGGGAGGCTTTTGGATCAGGAAGATTTCTTGAAACAACAAATTTATACCAAAGCGGGTTACTTTTAGAATAACCTTGTATTACCGATACTCGTATAATATCATCCTTGTCCTCTCTTCCAAATAAACCAACCCAGTTGCTGAAAATCACTTTGGCCTTTTCTTCGTTGGTAAACATTAACGCAACAACTGGCGGTTGCTCTGGATGAACAAGATATGCAACACCCTCCCAGCCTGCATCATTCCAGATATGATCTTCGATAATTGAAATATTTTTAATTTGATCATGTCTCAAAAGATTTTTTTCTATTTGGGTGACATTTTCTTTTATATCTTTAAGCAGATCAAGTTTAACCTTACCAGATTCTATTTTATTGTATTCATATTTAGTATTTTCTTCTTGCAACCATTCAGTAATATCTCTTTTGGGTTTATATCCGAGAACGTTACCCTGTACTATAAATGGTGATGAAAAGGTAAAAGCACGTACACAAATATCCTCATCACGAAAAAGTTTTTCAAGGTCATTACTTGTATTCTTAAACCAGATCGAATGACCGATGATATCAAACACTATTTTATAAACATCTGAATGAACACTCTCTGCCTCTGTTCGTTTTAGAGAGTGAGGATTAAAATCTCCACTGATAATATTAAAAGTAATCGGACCATTTTTTTCAATTACATGAGATATCCTAATGCCTTGAGATGTATCTTTTGCAATATTAATATTTACGGTATTTTTACTACCAATAGAATCCAATTCTATCGCAGTTGCCAAAAATCCTTCTAATGAAGCAAGAATATATTCCGCAATTTCTATGTTAGGACTACAATTTTCTGTCTTGATATTGAATGTTGTTCCAAGAATAACGGACTGGAGTATTACTTCTTTTTCAGAATAAAATGATGGTTTTTTAGGTAGATCTCTCTGGGCAGGTTGTTTGAAATATGAGTCAAAGAAGTCCTCAAGTTCTGTATCTTTCATGTTCTCAGGCATAATATTTGGTAACATATTTTTTGCTCCCAATCGATATATAAGCGCATATGCAGCAAAATCAAGATCCATGCTTAATAACGTATCTGGTAAAAGCTCTAAGTTAGGTAACTCTGAATCTGCTGTCTTGATCAATAGCAAGCCAAGCAAACCACCATAATATATATCATCATTCAAAAGCTTATCTGCCTCTTCTTTGCTCTTGATGAACTGAGCATTCATAAGATGATTAAGTTTGTGCCACTCAAGAGAGTATCCAATTCTTCCTAATCTGAGCTCGAGTAAACGCATTCTATCATATGATAATAACTGTAATTTGTTTATCTCACTCCTACTGTGAAAATCCATAGTGGCATATGAAGCGGCGTGCAACATTGCACCTCTTGCTGCCCATAAAAGACCTACAGTTTCATAAGCGATTGATAATTGAACAAGTGTAATAATTAATCCATCTCGTTCCTCTTCTTTATATAGAGGAACGAGTGATTTTCCTAGGCATCCAATTGCTTTATAAAATCTCTTTCCTTTGATGTGTTGCATTGCTCGATCAAGTAATACATGAGCAAATTCTGTTGAACTTTTTCTTTCAGAAATAACCTCCACTAACTTATCTTGAAGTTTCTCAAAACTTTTGTTTCCATTATAAAAATCATCGATATCTTTAGTTAATTTATAAAGAGTTTCTAATGGAAATCCGAGTAGCCCCTTTGACCGAATAACTATATCCGTAAGGTTGTCGAATATTTTACTTATAGCTATTTCATCATCTCTTAATTCAGGTATTTCAAGCATATTGAGCATGAAATCAGCATGCAAAGCCGCACTTGGTCTAGCCTCATCGTTCTTAAATTTTTCCAGTTTTTCTTGTACAATTTTCTTTTTTATATCTGTGTAGCTTACCTCAATCTTTCCAGTAGTTACAGTAAGCGTCCTTAACAAACTGAATAGATTACTAAGTCTTTCAACATCGAATAGGTTAAGGGTGTCTTTTGTTAAAGATTCTATTTCTTCGTAATTACTAATCAAAATATCGTAGTCGTTATACCAAAAATACAATGTCCATATTTCCTGATATCTAGCTGTGAAAAATTGTTCTGAAGATCCGTATTTTTCGGCCAGTCTTTTTGCACGAGTAAATAAACCCTCAATCTCTGTCTTGGGTTTATCCATTTCAGCAGCGACTATAGCAATTGAAAGTGCATCGTCTACTGTTGCAAAGTTTACTATGTTTTCTTGTGTTGCTAAATCTATATTTTTGTTAAGTTTTTCGAATAATTCCTGTCGATTGGTATCTTTTGGCCCAATTTTTACAATTTCTTTATAAGACGAATCAATTTTTAACTCATCAATAGCGAGGGCCTGCCTTTTATTACCAAAGATTTTATCAATTATCCACGTACGATCGTGTATGACAACCTGTATGCCGTATTGCTTACTTAATTCATCCTCAGTCTTAGCTCTTTGGTCGGCTTTGATAAGCTGACTTGTTATAAAAAATATCTTTGAGTAACTTCTATCAACTTCGATCATTTTTTTGACATCGCCTTGAACCTTTTGTTTCCAATTTACAGTTGTACTAAAAGCAAACCCCCAACGCTCATTCGCTTGTTGCTCTATACCAAAATAATAAGTATCTTTAATGTCTTGAGATGCTGGAGTTGTTTCAGTGTCAACTTTTCCATCACCTCCACCAACAGGACCAGTTTGAGGCCTTAGGTTTGGCTGGATCTCATATTGACAAAGTTTTCGCGCAAACTCCTCAAAATCATACTCCTGTTTTCTTGTAGAGAGGGTATATAGATGGTATTCCAATTTTAAACTATCAAGTTGAGATTCCTTTATTACTTGTGAATCAGAAAAACTACTCGGTTTGCGTTGCTTCATGAAATTTTTTGGTGAAAAATCTTCGTTCATATTTATATTTTACCATTTTATTGTCTTGGCGGTGTGTTTACAAAAAAGTTCGAACCGATTTCACCCCCAAAAATTAATGAACGGGCGGATTTCCTCCCCCAACCCCTCCATCCGCCCGCCCTTTCGGATTGGCGATTTCCAGTTTTTCTTTGGCGGCAAATTCTTTCTTAATTCTAGCCTGTATTTGTAGGGATGGATGGACTCGCACCATCGACCTCCATAAAGTAAATATGGCGCTCTACTACTGAGCTACACCCCTGTATTTTATTGATTTATCTAATCTAAAACGTTGTTGTGCCTCCAATAATTCTACTGTAGCTTGTTTTATGGAATTTTTTAATTCTGGATAATAAGTTTGTAATTTTGCATTTAAAGAAAATAAATCCATCACATTCGATTGATTGAAATCAATCTTCAATTCATCAAATCCACCTAAAGCCGTATTGCAATATGTCCTAAATTTTTCTCTTCTTCTCCTACCTAATGAAGAATAAGATTTACAATCAGCAATTACACGATGAATAACGCGAAGAGCTTCAGTTGTCGCCGTCACGCTATTTTCATTTTTTACTTTAGCTATTTTATGAATGTAATCTTTCAATGGCTTGATATGCGGTAAATCAGTAATATTATTAACTCCATTAATAATCATCAATAATCGTTCTACCCCAACGGCTGAAATTGACCATGAATGTTGCCACGGTAAAATCTCTTCCAAAATTTCGTCTTTGCTGAAGATAGCCCTATAATCTAATCGTTCAAAGGTTGCAATATCAATTAGCTTTCCATTATATAAATAATTTATTTCATGACGATAGCCCCACGGTGTATGATTTCCATATATATTTAGAGACAAAAATGTATCTCTAGAATAATCAGCGATAAATTGATTATCGCCAATGCCGTGTTTTGTCCAATAAGAGATTGATTCATCGGCCGGCAATTCGTAATCTAAAATATATTTCCCTTGGGTAACATTAGTAACATTTCCGCCACCAAAATAACTTATCCGCAAATTTTTTTTGTCCAACCCAAGCTCATTGAATAAAAGAGAGCAAATTGAATCTATAGAGAATTCCGATATTTCTTCTTTCTTATTCTTATCCATTAAGCTAATAGAGCCACCAACATCAGCTAAATCAAAAATCCCAAGATATCGATACGAGTTTTCGTTTTGTTTAATAATATTTTCAACAAAATCATCATAGCGAATGACTGGCTGTATTTTCGAATAAATAAAATTATGATCAATATCAATATACTGTCCAAATTCATTCAATATTTCATTTTCAGTAAAACTTAAATTAAAATTACCCGGGAATCCATTATTGCAAACATTCGCCGGCGAAACTGTTTTTGTTCCAGGATATTTTTTAGTTTTTATCAAAATGTTTCTTAATGTTTTAATATCCATATTCTTAATTTTAATATCTCCCACGCCTCAACACCTAAGATGTGAGCTAATTTATTAATATTAGTCAAAGTCAGATTGACTTCGCCTTTTTCAATCCGACAAATATAACTCTTGTCGACGCCTAATCTATGCAAAAATCGGGCAAATCTCACTTGGCGGAGAGGGAGGGATTCGAACCCTCGATGCCTTTCGGCACACCGCTTTTCGAGAGCGGCACGTTCAACCACTCTGACACCTCTCCATATTAACTAAGATTAACAAATTTTTTGCCAAAATAAAACAGCCCCGAATTAACGGGGCTGTTCTACAATTAGAATCGGTTTTTTGAAAAACCGCCTCTGCTTCCACCACTTGCACCGCCACGGTTTCCACCGAAACCGCCACGGTCAGGGCGCTTTTCCATTGGCCTGGCTTCGTTTACAACGATAGCTCTGCCTTCAATTTCCTTGCCATTGAACTGGTCAACAGCAGCTTGAGCTTCTTCGTCAGAAGACATCTCAACAAAAGCAAATCCTTTAGATCGTCCAGACATTCTATCTTTGATGATAGTTGCAGACTGGACTGTGCCGGCTTGGCTAAAAAGATCTCTAAGATCTTCTTCGCTCATAGCGAAACTTAGATTGCCGACAAATAACTTCAAACCCATAGTTTTGTTTTAATACCTTAATAAAAATTGCAAGACGACCTTCTCGATTTGCTTTTGTTTTTGGACATTCACTTATCGAGTAACTCTCACAATGTAGTAATTATACAGCAAAATAGGAGAAATGTCAAGGGCAAATAGCTATTTCTGCTCAATATTCAAAAAAACGAGTAAATCTGCCATCCCTTTCTGTCTATCACTCCACCAAATAGTTTGCATGCCTAACTTCTTAGCTGACTCAACATTTGCCAACTGATCATCCATAAATAGGCATTCTTTTACGTCAACGCCCAATCTTCTGGCACATAATTTGAAAATTTCAGGGTCGGGTTTTTTTATTCCGACTTCAGCCGAACAAATAAACTCATTAAAATATCCAAAATTAAATTTTTTATTAAAATATGGCAAGGTCAAAGTAGTTCCATTATTCATAATCAGAGCCCTTAGCTTAAATTTATCTTTAATCTCAGGCAATAGCTTCCACAAATCAGAATTCTGTTCATACTTATCAACAATTTTTATTAAAATCTTTTCAAATTCTTTATCTGTCAAATTAAATTTCTCCTGAGCTTCTTTTTTAAAGTCAAAATCGTTAGTTAAATTTCCAACAATAGCATCAACGCCATCGACGATTGCATCAGGCTGATAATTTTCTTTTTTAAAAGCAAGTACACCCATAAAATCAAAGATAATCGCCCTAATTTTCATTGTATTTTTCATTTCTTTTCCAAGCTAAACAGCGACGCATTTATTGTTGCGGCACCGATAATTATCCAAAACAAAACCGACAGATCATTTTTAAAATATGGCACATCAACCAATCCGTGGACAATAATCTCAATTCCTACGCAGATAAATGTAAACGCCATGATCTTCACCCCCGGATTTTTGATTATTGCCTTAACATTAACCCAAAAATATTTTATAAAAACCCAGACAAAAGCAAGCATCCCCCACAATCCCAGCTCAGTCCAAAAATTAAACACAATTTGGTGCGGATAAGGAAATGTCTCAAAGGTATTTAAATGATAAGGATAAATGTGATATTGATAACCGGAAAGTCCTGCGCCAAAAAGCCAGCGATGCTTAAGCATTTTCCAGCTCTCATGCCAGATGATTTTTCTTATGCCTCCGGAATAATCATTGAGAAAAACTTTTGTCAAAACAAAATCCCTTAGGCCGGCAAAAAAAACTAAAACGAGAACTGCGATCATTGCCAAAGCGATGGTAAAGTATCTTGTTTTTTTGTAGACAATGCCCATTATAAACCAGCAAACCAAAACCGCAATAATAGCCGCTTCCGATTGGGCTAAAATAATCGCCGTAAACCCCAAAGCAATGACCAACAGCTTTAAAATGGAAGGCCAATTCCTTTTGCTTCCCGCCACAAGCCAGCCGGTGAATAAAATTATAATTGGCCCGACATATAACCCTAAAGCATTAGGATAATTTAAAATTGAAACCACGCGATCTACCCCGCCTGATGGCTTCATAAAAGCCCCTGGAACGCCCCAGCCTGTGAATTTTTGAATTATGGCAAATATACTAAGGTAAAAAATAGACACACCCAAAGCCCAAAATAGGCCTTCCAAAGCCTTTCTGGAATGCACCTGTGAGGCTAAAATTGCCAAAAATAGCACTGGTTCGATAAAATAAGCCTTCCAGACGCCTAATGCCGGTGCCAGGTTGGGAGCCGTAAAAACGGAAATAGTTGCAAAAACCAAAACAACAATTATCGGCCAGAAAAAGGTATTGCGATAAATTTTTTTATAGTCAATCCTCTTAGTCAAAAGACAAATTAAAAACAAAATTAGAATCATGGCCTCCAAAAAGGTAAAAGGAACGCCACCAATATTAAAGCGTAATAGGAAGCTCGGCAACCCAGCCGTAATAATATAGATTCCCCATAAAGGCTTATAATAAGATATGATTCCAAACGCAATGGCCATCACCGAAAGTAAAACCAAATACCACATTTAATTTTTAAATATTATTAATTCTTTTAAAAGGCTCTTATCAACTCCCCTCATCATAAAGAGAAAAACAAAATAGACAATTAATCCGATAATAATCAGCGCAAAAATATTTAATGGCAACAAGAGCCACAAAACTGCAGCCATAAGCAAAGCCGCGAGCAAGGATTTTAAAAATACATTCATCTTGAAGCTGATATCTAAGTGCTTTTTCAAAATAAAATAAGCCGGAATTGTAATAAGGAGTTCTGAAATGACGGTAAGAATGGCAGCGGCCCAAAACGAATACAGCGGAATAAAAATCAAATACATTATCAGAGAAAAAACCGCATCAAAGATATAAAACTTGATCATCTTTTTCTGCAATCCGGAAGCAACTATCGCATAACCGAAAAAAGATCCAAAATAAATCACGCCGACGGCTAAAATTAATATTTTTAAAATATCACCGGATATTAAAAATTCTTTTCCGGCGATAAGCAACATAATTTTGTTGCCCAAAACAACTGATGCCAAAACCATGGGAATGGTAATGATAGCCAGAAAATCAAAAGTCTTTTGCAGAATCTTTTTAAAAACATCATTATTGGTAATTACAAACTTGGCAAAAATCGGCAGAAGCAAACCGAGAAATAAGTATGGAAATTGCGTTAATATTTCAATCACCTTATAAGCGGCGCCATAAATCCCAACTTCTGCCTGTGGTCTGACAAAAGACAAGACCAGCGTATCAGCCCTGAAATAAATCAGAGAGAGTGAAATGGTAATTGCCAACGGCCAAGACATCGTCCAAATATCTTTCCAGATTTTTTTGTCAAAAGAAAAACGGAGCTTAAAATATTTGCTCGATTTAATATAAAGATAAATAAAATTGGCAAAACTTCCCAAAACCACCGCCGTCATTATCAATAAAAGCCCCCTTGAGGTCGACACAAAGAACCAAACCCCCAACAGAAGAACTGCCCTACCCCAGACATCTCCCCAAGCCACCACCGCCATATCTAAATTTTTCTGAAAAATACTGACAAAAACCGACTGTAGGGCGATAAAAAAGAATGACAAGCCAGTAATTGTTACGCCCGCTTTTATAATTTCCGGATAGGGCAAGAACCAAACCAACACAACGGAAGCGCCCATAAAAATCAGGGCCGAAAAAAAGCGCAACGTCAAAATATTATTGAAAATTTTATTTTCATCCGCCCCTGGCCTGGCCAGCATTTGTGATGTTGTCATTTGCAAACCAAAATCAATTATGACTCCAAAAAATTGCAAAAAAGTTATTATGGAGGTGTAATAACCGAATCCGGTTTGCCCCAAATAACGCGTCATGAGTCCAACTGTAATCAAGCCAAAAACTGTACCGACAACTTTGCCGATGATTTGATAAAAAGTGTTTTTGGCTACTTTTAAGGCTAACGACATATCAATTAGGGTATCATTATTGGCGCTTTTTTTCAATTTAGAGAATTAGGGCCGCATGAAAGCTACACGCTGAAAAATCTACCAACCATAAACTCCGTCAGCAAAAAAACAATATAAAAAAATAGCAATATTAATCCCTCCCTTTTGCTGATTTTCTTTCCGGTCTTCATAAAATATAAAAGTATGATAGCCGCAACGAGCATAAACGCTCCGGTCACATACACAATTCGGGGGTTAAAGGCGAATGGGCTTATAATCGCCAGTATGCCCACCACGATTGTGGCATCAGTAATAACCGTTCCCAAAATATCGCCAAGCGCCAATCCGTCATGATTATCCTTAACGGCCTTTAAAGAAAAAAACAATTCTGGAAGAGTTGTTCCCAAACCGACAAACAACATCGCTACTATTATAGGACTGATTTGCAAACCATCGGCAAATAAAACCGCAAACTTCACAGTAAAAGTTGAGGCAACAAGCAGAAGCGCCATACTGGTAAGCAATAATAAAAAATGCTTCCATGAAAATCGCCTTTTAGTTTTTTTGGCTTCTTGCTTAGAGGATTTCTGCAGTAAGAAAGCATAAAATGCGACGCCGGACAAGATGAGGGCAATGCCCTCGAATCTTGAATAATAACCATTCCATCCCAGCACTATGGGCATGGCAAGAATTAATATATAAGTTAGGCTTTTTTTAACGATTTGGCTGTCTACCTTAATATTTCGCGCCGAAAAAAGAATTATGATAGCGAAGACTAAAGTCAGATCAGCAACATTAGAGCCGAATAATGCTCCGAGACCAAAAGACGGAATGCCCTGCATTGACGATGAGATGGCAATAAAGGTTTCCGGAAGAATTGAAATTATCGCGATCAATAAAAAACCAACCACATACCTAGAAATGTGAAGCCCCCTTGCCAATCCGCCCGAGTGATAAATTGCAAAGTCAGCGCTTTTTATCACAACCAGCAGTGACAACAAAAATAACAAGAGATAAACAACAATCATATTACTGCCACAGTTTCCTTGCTTCGCTCCAATAACCGTCGTAAGAATTTTTTTCTTTCATCATATACCACCACTCAACTCCCCACAAATAAGTTTCATTAAAACCGGCCTTTTTTGCAAATTTAATATTCTCCTTGAATTGATCAATACTCATTGATTCGAAACTGTCCTGCATACTCATGAGTGATAAATTTTCACCCGCTTTGTGCCAGGCCTCGCCCTGCAATTCAGCCACTATCGTATCATCAATCGGAGTAAATTTTTCAACCGAAACGGATTTCATCCAATAGAAAGAGGCGGGCAAAAACCATTTCCAATAACCGAAAGTTTTATTATAGACAACTCGGTAAAGTGTTGTGCCCAAAACGTCCGCTCCGCTATTTGCCGCCGGAAACCATAAACTCAATTCTCCACTATCCGTAACCAAGATCTTCTTTTGAGAAATAGTTTTAACAAGCGATATCTCTTTCTTAAAAAATTTTTTATCCAACGGAGGACACTGGCCAAAATATTTCAGATAGGGCTCATTTTCAACCTGCCAGTAGACGATATTTTTATTGCCGTCATATCTCCTAACCACCCGTTCAACATACTCCAATTGCCTAGCCTGAACATCTTCAATGTCCATATTTTTAATCCAGTTTGGATCATGACATTCGGGCCATCTTGGCAACCTTCTGCCTACGGCTAAAATTATTTTGACATTCCTTTTGGAGGCTTCATTAATCTGCCAGTCCAAATCGGTAAAATCATAATTGCCTTTTGCCGGCTCAATTCCATTCCAATACGCCGATAGTCTGATATGGTCAACTTTTAAATCATCCAAAATAGCAATGTAGGTCTTATTCCAATCCAATCCTAATTCATCCTGCGCATATTGCTGGCTAAAAGTAACACCCCAAGCAACCTTTTTGGGTGAAAAATTTAAAATATAAACAAACGCAATTAAGACCAAAATAACTATCAGGACTATCCACTTGGTAAATTTTTTAAACATTTTTTAAAGTTAATTAAGAAAAAGCCAAAAGCACCAAACCTATAATTATGCACATTGTGGCAATTGTTTTTCGCCAAATGATTGCACGCGACATCTTTTCTTTCAAAAGTTTTGGATATTTAATTGATAGGGCGCCAATAATCAAAAGCAAGAAAACATACTCCAAACCGCGAGAAGCATTAACAATCGCCACACTCGATGAAATGGCGATGGCATAACTGACTAAAATAAAGCTCAATGCGCCAGCCCCCTGGCCGACCAAAAACAGCCCCCCTGTTTTTTGTTTTGGTTTTTTAATTTCATTGATAATGTCTTTTAGGTTCTTTGGCGGAATAAGAAGTAATAGTGCACCAATCGCGGTGCCGATTCTTGTCAAAACAAATCCAGTTATAAACCCATCTTCGATATAGACATATTTCGTTAAAGTATAGGCAATGGCAAAAAGCAAAGTGGAAATAATGGCATATATATAGCTTTTACGAGAAATGGACTGCTGTTTTTTATTCTTATCATGCTGTCGTGAGATTATTATCGTTCCAATAACTATTACAACGAAAGCAATAATAGCCATCGGAGAAAGAAATTCTCCCAGGAAAATCCAAGCCAGAAAAAAAACAAAAATTGGCTGAAGCCCGCCCATAAACGGAGTGATGCGAGTCGCCTCGTTTCCATTTAAGGCATAAAACATGAATAAATATGCAAAAGTAAACACAATTCCAGTTCCGAAAGCGATCAAAGTTTGCTCCAAGGATACAAAATGAAAACCAAATGGGATCAAAACTACCCCCAGTAAGCTCAAAACACTGATAAAAAAAGAATAAACAGCCGGATTCTGCATTTTTTTGGACAACAAAAACTTATCTATCGTGACAGCGCTAGCGTTTAAAAAGTATGCAATTGCAATAACAAACATCCAAAGCATAAGTACTTATATTATAGCAGATTTTAATTATTTATTGTGATTATCTACTTGCTTGCTATTAAAATTATATCCCTTTCAATTCTATCCAAAACAATAACCTTAGAAAAACCAACTGCCTTGAGTGCTTCTACTGTCTGACTTTCTGCCATCCGATAAACTTCCTGGTAATCCTGTTCTTCATGAGAGATTATGTCCTTTAAGGTATCGCCGATATATTTTTTATATCGATTTAACTGAATCTCAAGAAGCTTCATTTGCTCTTTTTTATCATCAGGGTAAATTTTATCAATAATTATTAGTTTGCCATCATTATTTAAATTTTTATAGATGGCTCTAAACAATTCATTTTTATGTTCCCATTTAAAATTATGAATGGTCCAAGAACTAGCAATAATATCGTATTTTATTGATTGGTTATTTAAATATTCTAGGGAATCTCGACAAATAAAACTGACCCTTCCTAAATATTGCGATAGAACTTCTTTGGCTACACCTATCATTTCTATTGAAATATCTAAGGCATCAATGGAAAGATCTTCATTATTTTTTAAGATATATTTAGTGAAGTCACCTTCACCAATACCAATTTCTAAAACTTTGTGTTTATTTCCTAATAACTTTTTAATTTCAAAAGACGCTTCAATCTTATGAACTAAATTGCTTGGCTCAAGATTGATTATTGCCTGGTTACCAATTCTTAATTGGTCATTGTATCTATTTTGCATAATAATTTAACTTTAATTATCTAATTAACATCCCATCACCGAAACTGTAAAACTTATACTTTTTGTTTACAGCTTCTTTATACACCTTTTTAATTTTATCTGATCCGGCAAGAGCAGAAACAAGCATTACTAATGAGGATTTTGGCAAATGAAAATTAGTAATCATGCCATCGATAAATTTAAATTCATAACCGGGATAAATAAAGATATTTACCCATTTTGAATCTGAAATTAATTTTTTGTGGCTGGCAAATGCCTCAAGTGTTCTAGTTGACGTTGTGCCGACAGAAATTATTCTTCTACCTTCCGCCTTTGCCTTGTTTAATCTCTCGGCTGTTTTTTTATCAATGATTGCAAACTCGCTATGGATTTTATGTTCTAGAATATTTTCTGATTTTACCGGCTCAAAAGTCCCCAGTCCGACATGTAAAGTCACATATTCAATTTGCACTCCCATTTTTTTAAGCTGGGACAATAATTTTTTGGTAAAATGCAGGCCAGCTGTCGGCGCTGCGACCGAGCCTTCTTTCTTTGCATAAACAGTTTGGTAATCTTCTAGTTTTGACTTATTTTTTATATATGGAGGAAGAGGCGTTTCTCCCAGAGTTAATAATTTTTTATCACTACAATTGAATTTTACTGACTTTATTTTTTCATTTCCAAAACTAACAATTTCCGCTTCAATTTTGCCAGCCAATTTTATTTTCTGCCCAACTTTTACTTTTCCGCCAATAATACATTGCCAAATATTCTTTCCCTCATTTTTTAACAAAAATATTTCCACCTTCCCTCCGGTTTCCTTGGTTCCAAACAATCTTGCTGGTATAACTTTTGAATCATTAAAAACTAAAACGTCCCCCCTTTTCAAAATTTTCGGCAAATCAAAAAAATGTTTATGCTCTATCCTTCCGGAATCTTTATCCAAAATTAATAACCGCGCATGATCTCGCGGCTTTATTGGTTTTTGTCCGATTAATTCCCGTGGCAAAACATAATCAAAATCAGACAGTGGGATTTTTTGCTTTGATTTGTTCATCTAAATTTTGAATCATCTTGGCAACCTTATATGGATGAGGTATTTGCTGGAATATAAACCGTTCTTTTTCGCCGGCAGTCTGGATGTAGACATCGCCATAGCCTAAAAATGTCGCTAACATCCCCTTCTGTTCAACCGTGACGTCCTGGACCCTGAGTAGTTCCAATTCAGAAACAACTCTGTTAAAAAGTCCTTTTTGTTCTCGACTAATGATTCTCTCAGTCGTCAATGTCCAAACATCAAGATACATATCAGTCCACAAACTAAAACTGAAAAGCAACATTGCCATGTAATACATCAAAATAAGCACCAAAAAAAATGGTCCAATAACAGCTCCGCCGGCGTAGTTTAAAATATTGATCTGATATACAAAATAAAAATAATAAAACCCAACCAGGGGCAAGATAGAAAGTAAAATATAACCGAAAAAAAGCTTAAAGAAAATAAACCAATGCCGCCTTAAATGAAAGACTATCTTTTCCTCTGGACGTTTATCAGATAAATTATTTTTGCTAATCATAATTAAAGTATATTTAAGAAACCATTTGTCCAGCTATTTTGAAAATTGAAAATCGGAGTCGACCAATCAATTGGCGACAACACACTATAAGCTAGAATTAAAAAAGAAGCGGCTATAATAATGTAAACAAGCACGACTAAAATATTTGCAAAGCTCAAAAAGCCGAATCTAAGAAGATGATAAATATTAAAAAGACTATAAACAAAAAATATCAGGACTCCAGCCAGGAAAATATACAAAAAAATTGAAATTGTTAAGACCATTGTTATTTTATATTAGTTTTTCCTGCAGATTGGCAGGCAGTGCAACTTTTAAATGCTTATAAGCTTGCTCGGAGGCGACTCGACCCCTTGGAGTCCGATTTATAAAACCCATTTGCAATAAAAATGGCTCTATAACGTCCTCAACCGTGTCCATTTCTTCAGCGATTGTTGAGGCAAGCGTATTTAGGCCGACCGGCCCGCCGTTAAACTTCTCAATCAAGGCCAATAAAAATAATCTGTCAGTGCCGTCCAAGCCAAGCTCATCAATTTCTAGCATTTTTAAGGCTTCATCCGCAGTCATCTTATCAATTTTACCATCTTTCTTTACCTGAGCAAAATCACGAACGCGTTTTAACAAACGATTTGCGATACGAGGCGTCTGTCTTGATCTTCTGGCAATTTCTAATTGCGATTCCAAATCCATTTCAATATTTAAAATTTTAGATGCTCGCCTAAGTATTTGTCCGATTTCATCATTATTATAAAAATTAAGGCGATAGACATTTCCAAATCTGTCTCGAAGCGGCGAAGACAGTCCGCTAACCTTAGTAGTGGCGCCAACGAGAGTAAATTTAGGCAGATCAATTCTAAGCGTCCTGGCTGATGGGCCTTTACCAATCACGATATCCAAGGCATAATCTTCCATGGCCGGATAAAGAACTTCTTCAATTGATTTATTAAGCCGGTGGATTTCATCAATAAATAAAATGTCACCATCAGAAAGGTTGGTTAAAATGGCTGCAAGGTCGCCCGTTCGTTCAATGGCTGGACCAGATGTTACTCTGATTTGTCCGCCCATTTCATTAGCAATGATGTGGGCAAGAGTTGTTTTGCCGAGTCCAGGAGGCCCAAAAATCAAAACATGCTCAAGAGCGTCGCCTCGAGCCTTGGCAGCTTGAATAAATATTTTTAAATTATCTTTGACTGCTGATTGGCCGATGTATTCATCCAAACATTGCGGCCTCAGTGTGCAATCTAAAATATTATCCGATGAATTTTCTTCAGCGCTTATTAAGCGCTCTGATTCTTCATTTTCCATGGAATAATCTTAGCATTGGAAAAATTAAAAGGCAAAAAAATCACCTCAGACCGGGGTCCAAGGTGGTATTGATTTAGGACTTGAAAGCGGCAACTACGATTGCCATATCCCTTTCGAAATCCCCGGCAGAATCACGGATTTGCCATTTGTCCTCAACAAAAATCAGATGAAAATGGCAGACCCAATCTCGGAACCTAAACCGTACGATCGCGCTTTCATCTTTCTGATGCGCGCCAGCCCGCAATAGATCGCTATCGCAACCAAGTGCCGCCGAAAGATAGTTTGTCGTTGAGCGAATCCAATCCCTCAACAGAACCCCTTTTTCTTCGAAGGTTAACATTCGCCAACTCCTCTACGCCTACATCGGCGTCATTTGTTGTGATTTCTCCTGGCCCTCCCCCCAGCTTCAAAAACAACCGTTGCCGGAAACCTCCTCATAGAGATCGATTTGAGTCATTCTTGGAGTCGTGTGACCAGAATTAGCCACAATGACGCCTCTATTATATAAATTTAAATATTTTTGTCAATGTCTAAAATTATCATAATTGCCAAAATACATCAAAAATACTATACTTAACTATTATGGCAAGGATAATTTACGGCGTTTCCGGACAAGGATTCGGACACTCAACCAGAAGCAAGGAAATTATTGATTTTCTAATAGATAGCGGCCACGAGGTCCTAATTTTAACCTATGGCCAGGCCTTATTTTTTTTGGAAAAAGACTACAAGGTGCTAGAAGTGCCGGGAATGGTTTTAAGCTATAAAAATAATAAACTGTCATATTTAAGAACCGGCGGAAGGAATGTCATCCAATTTATAAAAAGATCAGCAAAATGGATACCCATACAGAATAAAATAAAAAAATTTAAGCCGGATTTGGCAATAACGGATTTTGAAGCCACCACCTGTCTTTTAGCCGTCACTCAAAAAATTCCGCTCATATCAATTGACAACCAACATCAGCTCACCCGGACAAAAATAGCGTGCAAAGGCTATCGCAAAGAGCTTGTCGGCACGAAACTCATTATAAAATCCATGGTTTGGGGAGCTAAAAAATATTTTATTACCACTTTTTATGAAACACCAATTAGAAAAAGAAATACATTTTTATTTCCTCCAATTATTCGCCGCGAAGTCTTAAACCTTGAAAGCAAACGTGGCGATTATATTCTTGTATACCAAAATTCATCCTTTAACGACAATTTAGAAATATTTAAAAAATCAAAGGAAAAATTCGTAATTTTTGGCCTTGATAAGGAAGGCAAAGAGGATAATTTAGAATTTAAAAACTATAGCTCCCATGAATTTTTAAACTATTTGGCGGGTTGTAAGGCGGTTATAGCAACGGCAGGACTGAGCCTCATAACTGAAAGCCTGCATTTAAAAAAGCCCTATCTAGCGATGCCCGTAAAAAAACAGGTGGAACAAATATTAAACTCGCAGTATCTTGAAAAAATGGGCTATGGCATATCTACTTATGACCTAACGATGGAAGACTTAAGCGAATTTTTATCTAACCTAAAAAACTTTGAGAATAATTTGGAAAATTATCCCTTCAAAGACAATTCAGCCATATTTAAAAAACTGGAAGAATCAATTAATAATTGGACGTAGATTGAAATATTTTAGTGGGCATTACACTTTACAAATGGTGAAAATCTGTTATAATGCTTAAGTATCATATTAATTGAGCAAATATATAAGCGGGTATAATACAATGGTTAGTATACGTCCTTGCCAAGGATGAGATACGGGTTCGATTCCCGTTACCCGCTCAGGCAAAGTTATTTGGACAACAGTATTTTCGAATTTTTAAATCAAAAAGCGGTAAAAGTTAGGGAATCGAACGGGTGGCTAGCTTAGCAAGGAGCGATAGCGACGTAGCGAAGCTACAGCCGATCCGAGCTGGCGCAGGATTGGCGTCCACCCAGGACAGAGCGTTAGCGTCGGAATTCCCGTTACCCGCTCCAATCTCAGGTTGGCCCAAGTGGTGAAATGGTATACACGAAGGACTTAAAATCCTTTGGCAGAAATGCCGTGTGGGTTCGAGTCCCACCTTGGGCACCAAATTTAACTTTACGGGGAAAACCCGTATTTTTAGTTTAAATGTTGACTTTTACTTGAAAATAGGTTATTATTTGAAAGTTGAATAAAGCCAAATTTTTTAGTAATATTAAATTTAATATGAGCAAAGAAGAAAAAAAACCTCAATCTAAGGACTGGCGAAGCGAAGTTCTTGCAAAGATCAAAGCCGGAACAACCGTTAAAATCCATTCAAAAATTATTGAGAAAAATACAAAAGGCGAAGAAAAACAAAGAATTCAAATTTTTGAAGGAATTGTATTGTCCAGAAAAAGTGGCAATGAAAAAGGAGCTACAATCACAGTTCGAAAAATCGCAAGCGGCGGAATTGGCGTTGAAAGAATTTTTCCTATTTATTCCCCGTCAATCACCAAAATTGATTTGACCAAACAGGCCAAAGTCAGGCAGGCTAAGCTTTATTACTTAAGAGACTATAATAAGAAGCTTAAGGAAAAGCAGCTTTAATTTTTAGTCCGCCATTCTTGGCGGACTATTATGTCCAGACTTGCGGACGTGGCGGAATTGGTATACGCGCAGCCTTGAGGTGGCTGTGGCCGCAAGGCCTTGGAGGTTCAAGTCCTCTCGTCCGCATAGAGAGGTTTAAGCACGCCTAGCTCAGTTGGTTAGAGCACCTCGTTTACACCGAGGGGGTCAGGGGTTCGAATCCCTTGGCGTGCACATTCTGGTTTATACCACGCGTTCATTAAAATGATTTTGTTTTTATGTTATAATTAAACCAGAAATGAATTTAAATAACATGAAAAAAAATTTATATATATTGATTTCAGTTTTTGTCATTTTAATACCTCTAATAATTCCTAAATATAATCTCGCCTTTGATATTTCTTCTCTTTTAACTATTGTTACATTGATTTTTGGCTTATTGATTGGTTTTTTTATCGCAGGGGCCTTAACCAATCATATTAATTTGAATTCTCAATTGGCTAATGGCAATGCAACCTTAACCATTGTATATAATTTAACAAAATTGATTAATAAAAAGGAATCTAAAAAGTTAAGCTCGGCAATAGATACTTATTTAATTGAAACACTGAACAATTCACTCATATATCATAACAAAAATACTGACGACGAATTTTATAAGATTATTAATCTTATTGACAATATAAAATCGCCAAATAATGCTCCATCAGTATCAATTTATCAAAATCTTCATAGCGCGAAAGCTGATCTTTTCAGAATTAGGCAAAACATAATACAAATCGCCCCAAAAACAATGTCTAGACTACATTGGCTTGTAATAGCCCTTTTAGCCATAGCTATGCTAATTCTAACTTTTGCATTAAGAGATGGTTCTATAACACTTTATCTAATTTCTAGCATAATATCGGCATGCGTATATTGGCTTTTATTAATTCTTCATCACGTTGATAATAATAAATTTCTTGAAAATCAACTTGCCTATGAAGATGTACAAAATGTATTTAAATCAATTGGACAATTAAGATATTATCCTGAATTATCTTTTAAACAAGGCATGGCAAATATTCCTAAAGAAGACTACCGAATTGGTATTACAAATAAAACAGAGACGAAAATTAAAACCATAAGATTAACTTAAAAAACTTAATGCTTGTCCAAATCATAATCGGATTAATTTGCCTTGTAGTCGGCTTTTTCTTTGTTTGGAAGCCAGAAAAAATGGTTGAATTTATCGGCGAACAGCAATGGGCTGAAAAATTCTTTGGCTACGGTCGAAGCTCGACAGGCTATCAAGTAATCGGCATTGTAATAATATTTGTAGGCTTTGTGATTATGACTGGCCTAGGCGGAGGCATGCTAAGATTTTTCTTTGGTCCGGCGATAAGAAAATAATACTTAAGGGCCCTTAGTTCAGCTGGTTAGAATGCCTGCTTTGCAAGCAGGAGGTCATCGGTTCGAATCCGATAGGGTCCACAAAATAAGAGGTGCGAAGGACGACTATATCTTTGTAAGATGCCGAGCATACGCGAAGCGCCACCAAATTCGCAATAAATTATTCCCATCTATATATGGAAGTTATAGAATTCCGCTCAAAAATTAAGCCAAACATGAAATTGTATGCCGATGGTCGGGATTTTTTAGTAAAAGAAGTTGTTAAATTTAGGCTTGATGATGGTAGTTTCTATATCAAGTGCTTTTTGAATGATAACTATGTTTTCGCCGATGACTTGAATGAGAATACGTTTCTCTTGGTAGAAGAAACGAAAACACCGTTTCAGCAGCCATTCCCACAAGAATTGGATTTTGAGGGCAAAAAGTTCGAGTTTCTTTATACCGCTCATGCTGTTGCCGAGGAGGTACAGGGCGAGGAGATTTTTAAAAAAGGAGACAGCGAAAAGTTTTGGGATTATAAAACAGACGACAATGGCTATCTAAGTCTAGGTATAAACGATAATACGGGTGAAAAATTAGATTTTTATGGCAAGATTGTCAGAAACAACACGGTTAAACTTTAGTAATTCGGCAACGACCTGGTTCCAGCTCACTCTGATATAGCCACCAGTTTAAAAAACAATCCGCGGTGACGGATTGTTTTTGTTTTAGTGAAATGTTAATATTAAATTAAATAATTTATGAATTTAAAAAATAAAAAAATTCTAGTAACAGGAGCTTCAAGCGGCATAGGCCAGGCCATTGCGGTTTCTTGCGCTCAAAAAGGTGCTCATATCATCATTAACTATCGTAAAAATATCAAAGGAGCTCAACAAACACTTAAAAAAATTGAAAACCATTCAAAGGGCTTTATCTTTCAAGCCGACCTTACAAATGAAAAAGAAATCAAAAAAATGTTTGCCAATATCTCTAGCAAAGTCGGTGGAATAGACATTCTAATAAATAATGCCGGCGATGCGCAACCTGGAAATTTCTTCAATGATAGCAGGTGGAGAGATCAATTTGAAAATATTTTCTTTTCTGCGCTTCACGTCTCTCAAAATTTTATTAAACAGAATGCAAAAGCACCACTAAGAAAGATTCTAAATATTACATCATATTATGGAAATATAAACGGTGGCAACTCTGAATTTTTTGCATATTCAACTGCCAAAGCCGCACTGACAAGCATGACAGTTACGCTTGCAAAAACCTACAAGAACTTATTAGTTAATGCCATCGCCCCCGGTTATACCTGGACTCCACCCTGGGAAGATATATCCGATAAAGAAAAAAAGATATGCGAATCGCGAACAACAATAAATCGATTTATAGACGCTAATGAAATTGCTCACATGACCATAGCGATTTTAGAAAATGATGCCATCACGGGACAAATTATCACTGTTGATGGAGGACTTTCTCTGCAAAAACTTGAAAGAAAATAAAAGACCATCAGAAATTTAAACTAATTTAAGTATTTCAGGTATTATCACCTTAATAGGTGATTTTTTTGTTTGACTGATTAATTAATTTTTAATTAGGTTTTGCTATCATGATAAGCTGTGTGAAATGGTGGATCAAACAACTAAACTTCGGGGAGAAGTAAATAATGACTACCATAGCGCGGGTAGGAGTCGACCAAGCTCTTTTTCAAGATTTCACTGGGGGCCAGCTCTTGATTCAGAACATTGAAGATAAAAGGCAATATCAGGGGGAACTTAAGGAATTATTATTTGATCGGACAAGAAAAGAATTAAGAGTCGCATTCCTTTGGGCAGTCGCTGCTCATATGAATCAGCCAAGTGGCTGGAAAAATGTAACTCCGAAAGAAAGGACCTGGGATCTCAGTGCCGCTCTTGCCATAGCCTATGAAGGCCACAAGATACTAATTGATCCAGTACACTCAAAAGAGCTGCTAATACTACTTCCCAAGGAACATCCCAGCTGCATAACATTGGAGTCCAAAAGGTCACCATGAATCCTAGCCACACAACACGCAGTTTTGTACAGCGCAAATCGTGTCTTATGCTTTAACCCAACTCGTATGCGCCTATGCGAGTTGGACATTTTTCCAAATGCCTTTCAAATATGTCATTTTTCTGTTATAATTTTTAAATTAAAATTATGGCAAATATTATGGCTGGCAAAAAAACAAATTTAGATCAAAAAAATAAAAAAATGTGTGACGGCTGCAGCGATTGTTGCAGATATGTCGCATTAGAAATAGACAAACCCAAAACAAATGGTGATTGCCAGGATTATTTTTGGCATTTACATCATAAAAATATCGGGATTTATATTGGCTGGGATAATAAATGGTATTTGGAGTTTAAAACTCCCTGCCGGCAGTTAGACTCAAAAGGATTATGTAAAATTTATGACGATAGACCTAGAATGTGCAAACAATATAAACAGAAAGACTGTACAAAATATATTAAAGCTCCTGCAGAAAAAATTTATTTTAACACTGCCGATGAATTAAATAACTATTTTAAAAATAAAAAAAATAAATCTAAAAAATAATTATTTAATTGTGGATAACTATTGTTGACGTTATTTTTTTATGCTATAATAAAAATAACTTTAAAATATTTTTCAAAAAATATTTTAAATAAAAATAATAGAAAGGAAGGTGATAACAATGGCAGCAAAGAAAAAAGCAGCAAAGAAAAAAGTTGTTAAAAAAGCAGCTAAAAAGAAAACAGCTAAAAAGAAAAAGAAATAAAAGTTTTCTCAAGTAAAAATCCCTCCAATGCGTGTTTCGAATCAATGATTCGGAATATACATCGGGGGGATTTTTGTTTCTGGCAATATTTTATAAAACTCCTTAAAATAAAGGCTTTTGCTGAGCTTTCTTGCTGTTTGTTATAATTTTTACAGTGCCATAAACGCCGTCATAACCCGGATTTATTAAGACATTGCCATTCCTTACATTTAAGATGGCGTTTACAACCTCTTTATCAAAAATCTTAAACAATTCTTTTTCGTCTAAATCAATTAAAATTTCAAACTCTGAATATTTCTTTACTGCATCAAAATAAATGGCCAAGACTTTTTTTGAATTTTTTCCCACAGAAACCGCTTCGGAAATTATTTCTTGAAGCGGAATTAAATTTTTGTACGGAATTTTTATTTTTTCCGGAATTATTTTACGATCACAAAGATCATTTATCCTGTGAAGTACGCCCAATGTAAGCGGCTTCAAACAAACCGGGCAAATATTTTTATTTTTTTCACTTTCCTCGGGATTTGCAAAATATTTACAACTTGCATGGCCATCAACATGATATCTTCCTTCCTCAGGAAAAAATTCTATCGTGTACAAAAAATTATTTTTATCTTTTTCCTTTATAATCCGATAAATTTCATCATAACTTAATTTTTCTGGCGAAATATCAAAAACATTTGCTTCCCTTCCTAAATTATTTAATGAATGGGCATCGGAATTGGACAGCAAGGTAATATCATCCAACATTGAAACCCTCCAATTCATAATGGGGTCGGATGAAATGCCGGTTTCAACCGCATAAATATACGGCGTAATGTCTTCAAAGCACTCCTCTAGGGAATCAAAGCCTGATTTTGAACCGAATACAGCAAACCACGGCGTCCAAATATGCGCCGGAATAACCAAGCTCCTTGGCTCTATTTCTAAAACTAATCTCGCGAGTTCTTTGGCAGAAAAACCGATTATCGGCCTGCCGTCAGCCTTTAAATTAAAGCCTCTTTTTTGGAAATTATCAATAATTTTTTCAACTGAATTAATTGTGGGCATCAAAATACAAACATGCACTCTTCTAACTTTTCCGCCCTGCTTGTAAATACAGCTTATTTCCGTAGAAAGTATAAATCTGGTGGGAACATCTGAATTTTTTAGTTTATATAGCCCCGGCTCCGATTCTTCAAGTTGATTTTTTATATCATTAAACCAGGCAGGATGAGTAAAATCAGATGTGCCAATAATACTTATGCCCTTGTATTGGCACCATAAACCGATATTTTCCAAAGTCAACTGCTTGGAGCAAGCCCTTGAATATTTAGAATGGAGATGCAAATCAGCTACTATGCGCATTTTTTTTATTAAAAAAATTGGATATTATAAAAATAACTGCCCCGCATGTAATCATCACATCGGCCACATTAAAGACTGAAAAATTTAAAACATTAAAATAATCGATAACATAGCCAAAGCTAATTCGATCAATAAAATTAGAAAAAGCCCCGCAAATTATAATAAACAAGGCGCCAAAAGATATATAGTCATTCTTTTTAATCATAATGGCAGCCAAAAAGCACAAAGCCGCCACAATAATGATGTATAAAAAAATCAGTAGCCAATAATTAACGGGAATGCCGAAAGCAACGCCCCTATTTATTGTTTTTTCAATCATAAACCAGCTAAAGAAGCTTTTGGAAGATAAAATTACCGACACCTCTGAAATATAATGCTTTAATATCCTGTCAACCAAAAATAAAAATAACCCCAAAACACTAATGGAAGTTATTTTTATTGCTTTTTTCATATTGCTAGACTTGATTCTTCAGCTTTTTTTTACATTCAACACATGAACTGGAGGCCGGTCTTATTTTCAGCCTTTCTAATTCTATTTCCTTGTTGCAGTGAACACAGATCCCATACGAACCGTCAGCTATCTTTTTTAGGGCGCTTTCTACGTCATGCAATTCTTTCTCAAGGTCTCTTTCCAGGGATAGATTTTTTGTATAATCTGCAACCTCAGTAGCATTATCCTCCATTGAATCCCCATAATCAGGAAATTTTGCTTCAAAATCGATCGCTTCGCCATCGGTTCGACTACCGATTGATTGGAGTTGTCCGACTAAAATATTTCTTCTATCCTCGAGCTGGGCCTTAAACTGTGCTATTAATTCTTTTTCCATAAACAGTTATTATTTTTTAAAAAATAATCAACGCCTTGTTTGGCGCAATTTTTATTAAATTCTTAATTTATTATATCTTTCGGATATATAAATGTAAAGCAAAATGTAAATTCTGTCAAGGAAAATCTGTTAATGATCTTCATCAAATATTAATCACGCAAATTAGGTAAAATTTTATCAAAAATAAGAGGCGCAAGACGCCCCCTAATAAATTATTATATGGGATCTTGCGCCTACGGACCCAGGGTCTGCCTTGAATTTTGTCCTCTCGTTAGGGACGAAACCACAAGGAATTCAACGCTCTAGGTTTTTGGCGCTTTTTGGGCGAAAGCAAGTCATCTACTGAGCATTAGTCATTCTATTGTCTAAATCCATTTTTCTCATAGAACAACTGAGCATTTCCTAATTAAGGGAGTAAGCCCATGGTCCAACCTTAGGAGTGGGAAAGCTTTGCTAAGTACATGACAGAGAACCGCTATTAATTATAAAACTCTACTCTTTTAATAACAGATCCCTTAGGAACTTGTATAAAGAACTACTTTATTGACTAACAATACTATTATAACAGATTTTTAATAAGCTGGATAATTATTTATAATAGCTAAATTTATACACTATCTAGTAACCAATTTTTGATACGCACCACTTATCCACAATTTATATTATTATCCACATAAGAGTTATTAACATGTTTTCCACTTTAATGTTAAATTAGCTACTTTAAATATATGGCATCATCAAAAATAACAAGTATGTCATATAAAGACACATAAGGCGATAAAAATTGGTCATTAATGGATGTGGTCTTAGTAATTAGCAAATTGTCCCCTTTTATACTCATTGGGCTACCAATCACATCAATATTATTTGCTATTATTGCCTTAGACCCGCTCACAACATAATAGATGGTGGCACTATTATCCGGAAACTCCAGATATTTTGTTGACGTACCTTGAAATTCAAGATTATTTGGATCTACCCTTATTTCGACAACCCGTGAGCCATCACTTAACACAATTTCCTCATCAAATGGAAATAATTTAGAAATTGATTTTTTAAGATAAAATTCTAGCTGGTTAATCTGCTCCGACGTGAAATCTTCACTGTTTGTTAATTGCAAAAATATTTCGTATCTCTGCCACGGGGACGTAGATGTTGCCATTTCTTCACGATCTTTGACGCCAAATACATAATCCGAGCAAACAAATGTTTCATAATCCTCATTGCCAATAAGCTTTACCCAAATAGGAACAGCTAAATCGATATTTTCAGTGATTTTTTTATCACACAAGTCAGAATTTCCACTTTTTTTATAAATATAATCATAATCACCCAGAGAAATATTTTTTATATCATGATCGGCTTCATTTCGGGAGAAAATTTTTAGATAATTATCATCAGCCAGACCACCAACAATACAATCACGTTCATCCTGGCACAGCGCAGACAACAGAGGAGAATTAAAGCTTGAAATAAAACCATGTGGCGCCAAAAAAAATAGATTATAACCCGATCTGTATTGACCTATTATTTTTGAAGAGAGCCTTTGCTGATTTACTATCTTAATCGGTGACTTGGAAATAATATATTTCCCCTTTCCTATTTTATTAAAGCTAAATCCTGCGTCCTGAATTATTTTCTCAATGGACCTATCCTTAGCCTGGATAAATATCAGATTATCACTGGAAGAAATCTGACATACTGAAAAAATACCAGAATTGGCACTTTTATAAATGTCATAAAATCCAAGATCGGTTGATATCTTATCAGCTAATTTTTGGATTTTACCATCATCATTATTAATTCTCAAATAGTAATTACAATTAGCGGGCAAAAAACGCGTCTCGAGAGGAACGGCAAAAAAATAATTAACAAGAAGACAAATCAAAACAACAAAAACAGCTCCCAGAGCCAATCCGGTAAATAGCTGGATAGCAATAGGGAGCTGCCTAAGGTGTTTTAAAAATTCCAAAAACATTTATTACAGTTTTTAAGAGTGCTTGATTTTATTTTCTGAAGAAACCATTTTTGTTATCACCGCGATGATTATCCGTATGTCTATCTCTTGGAGCAAAACCTCCCTGATCATGTCCAGAATTGTAATCCGGGTTAGCCCTTTTTACTGACAAGTTAATTCTACCCTTCTCATCGACTTCAATTACTTTTACAGTCAGCTCATCACCTATCTTCGCTACATCAGAAATCCTATCAACTCGGCGATCGCTGAATTCAGAAATATGAACCATACCTTCTTTATTTGGCAATACTTCAACAAAGGCGCCAAAATCCATTACTCTTGTAACTACGCCAGTGTATACCTCACCAACCTCAACATCTTTAACAATACCCTCAATCCACTTAACTGCCTTTTCAACACCCTCTGGGCTAACACCAGTAACAGAGACCAGTCCGTCATCTTCAATGTCTATCAATACATCACAAGTGTCAATAATTTCATTAATAATCTTTCCACCCGCCCCGATAACTTCTCTGATCTTTTCAGGATTTATCATGAAGCTCACTATCTTAGGAGCATATTTGGAAAGCTCAGCTCGAGGAGCGGAAATTTCTTTTTCAATTACCTCAAGTATTTGAAGCCTGGCTTCTTTAGCCTGCTTTAAAGTTTTTTCACAGATTTCCATAGACAAGCCCATTGTCTTGGTATCCATCTGGATAGCAGTAATTCCATCTTTGGTGCCAGTAACTTTAAAATCCATACCGCCTTCACCATCTTCCAAATCCTGCAAATCAGTCAAAATTTTATAATTTGTACCATCCGAAGCCAAACCCATGGCAATGCCTGCAACTGGCTTTTTGATTGGTACGCCGGCATCCATAAGTGATAATGTTGAACCGCAAGTTGAGGCCATCGATGAAGAACCATTTGACCCCAACACCTCTGAGACAACCACTATAGTATAAGGAAACTCTTCCTTTGAAGGCAAGACTGGCATTATGGCCTTTTCAGCCAAAGCGCCATGGCCAATTTCTCTTCTGCCGGCGCTTTTTATCGATCCGGTTTCTCCATAAGAAAACGGATAAGCATTATAATAATGAATATAAGATTTTTTAGTGTCCGACTCAGTCATCTCGTCTAATATCTGAGCATCACCAGGAGCGCCAAGTGTTACAATGGAAAGCACCTGAGTTTCTCCGCGGCTAAAGACTGCACTGCCATGAGTTCTTGGCAGAATGCCAGCTTCAGCTGAGAGTGGCCTTATTTCATTTAACTTTCGGCCATCAATTCGTTGTTCTTTTTCCAAAATTGCCCTAGTGGCTTCTTCCTCAAGATAAATTTCAAAATTTTCCTCAACATAAGCAATAATTTCTTTGTGAGCTTCTTTTGATTTTAATTGATCAATAAATTTTTCTAATAACTTTTTAGCAACAGCTTTTCTTTCTCTTTTGGTGCCTTTTGGCTGATTAAAAAGATATTTATCAAGTTCAGGGGCGAAAAATTTTTTAGCTTCGGCAAAAACTGCTTTCTTTTCATCAATAGAAATTTCGCCTTCGCCATAAGATCCGGCAATCAATTCATCTTCATCTTGTTTTTCCAAACCGATTTCTTTTCTAATATTTTCAATGAAATCCAAAAGCAGTTTTACTTTTTCCAAGCCGAATTTAAACGCTTCAGCCATTACTTCTTCAGGGATTTCCCGTCCTTCTGCATCAACCATCAATACCTTGCCATAGGTAGCTGAAAAAACCAGCTTCATATCAGACTGTAGAAGCTCTGATTCGGTTGGATTTAAAACGAATTCTCCATTAATCCTGCCAACACAGACTCCGGCTAATGGACCATGCCAAGGAATATCGGAGATAGTTAACGCGAGAGCGCCGGCAGTTATTGCCAAAATATCCGCTGAATTTTCCCCGTCATAGGATAAAACGGTTGTGACCACCTGGACTTCATTTCTCATTTGCTGATTGAATAATGGTCTTATGCCACGATCAATCATTCGGGAATCTAAAACGGCATTGTCAGTCGGTCTGCCATCCCTTTTAACAAATTTTGATCCCTTAATTTTTCCAGCGGCATACATTTTTTCCTGCATTTCAATGCTAAGCGGGAAAAAATCAATTCCCAATCTTGGCTCTTTGGCCATAACCGCGGTAGCAAGCACTACGGTATCGCCGTACCAAACCGTGCATGATGCATTGGTCTGTCTGGCCAATTTACCGGTTTCAACCACTAATTTTCTGCCGGCAAATTCAGTCTCAAATCTCTGTTCCTTTAACATAATTTTCCTTTCTGTGGCCAGAGGATTTATTTGAATATAGCTCAGCTCTTGAGATAAAAGCGGAATTACTTTCAAATAAAAATTCCAGGGGCCAATTAATCTTTATTTATTTAATCTTAAGAACTATTCTATTGCGGCTGCCCCGCCTAACAGCAGGGCAGATTATTCTAAAAAAATTAAAGGGGATTATTCCCCTTCAACTATTTCCTCGGCTTCAACAGGAATGTCCATTTCTTCCTCAAGCAGCTTTGGAGTATCATCAAATTTTTTAACAACTTTCAACTTTAACTTATTAACTAAATCAGTAAAGCTTTCAGCATTTTCTTTTTCTAAGTACTTCAGCAATTTTCTTCTTTCAGCAACTTTTCTGAGCAATCCTCTTCGTGAAGAAAAATCTTTCTTGTGAATCTTTAAATGATCAGTTAAATTCTTTATTTCCTCTGTTAAGAGGGCTATCTGGACCTCTGCAGAACCAGTGTCCTTTTCATGTGTCGCAAACTTTTTTATGATTTGCGCTTTCTTTTTTTTGTCAATCATGTTGACTCCTGTCACGATAAAGCCAGAATTAGAAAGCAATTGCTTACCACATCCGATTCTATCGCCTTAATAATTAATACATTTATACTAGCGCAAAAATGGCAAAATGTCAAGCATGCGTTATAGACAAATACCAACAAAACTAATAGGTATTTATAATAAAAAAAGCGACATATCCGGCATCCATGCAGGATAAATCGCTATCAGGTCACCCAAGTGGCCACTCGCAATTGGGACACCTGGTTTCCCCTCCTTGGAGTACAGCCCGACAGCCGGGATTAGAACAGAGTATAGCATCACCAAATTCATCCCTTATAAGCTGATCAACCTCCCACTGTTCAGGACACATCTGTGTTGCGGAAATTTCGCCCCTCCTTTTTATTCCCTCCTCCCTTGAAAGTCGCAATCCGGATACAAAAGTCCCGATTGCTTCTAAGTAATTGTTTGCCAAAACCGGTTCTGGGCTGAGAAGCCTCCCGCCATCTTCTTTCGACTGACGGATCCAAAATTTGTGCAATTCACTCATCTGCTCCATCCTCTCACGTTTCAAAGATAGGAGTACTACAACAGCTCCCCCTTAAGCCGATTATATCACAAAAAAATATTTGTACCATCAAAAAAACGGCCTTCCAGCCGTTTTTGCGTATTTTAGTACTTTTCGTATTTTATTTTACTTTTATCAAATTCTTCTTCACTGTGTTCTGGCAATTCTTTAGCCGGAACGCCTATGGGCATTAAGCATAAGATTCTATGTTCCGCCGGAATTCCAAATATCTCTTTTATTGCCTTTTCAGCATTTACATTCCCCCTGATTTGAATCCAACAGCTGCCTAAATCCTGTTGAGTTGCTTCCAACCATATGTGCTCTGCAACAATTGAGCAATCTTCCACCCAGTTTGCACTTTCCGCTTCATGCCCAATGACCACAACTACGACATCCGCCTCTTTGGCATGAGCCGACCAAGGCGTTGTTTTTGATAACTTTTCTTTTAGCAACGAATCCTTAACGACTATTATCTCCCATGGATGAATATCATTTGCAGAAGGCGCATACATGGCCGAGTTAATTACTTCCTTTATCTTCTGCTCGCCGATGGACTCATTTAAGTATTCTCTCACTGCCCTTCTCTTTTTAATTGCTTCAATCATAATATTATTGATATTTTTCTCACGCTTCCAATTTTATCATAAAATCCGCCAAGAATCAATTGACTTTTAGCCAAATTTGTGATATGATTTTTTTCAGTTATAGCGCTTGATTCAAGTGGTAAAGTGATTTAGTCCCTGTAGTTCAACGGATAGAACATCAGCCTTCTAAGCTGAATATCGAGGTTCGATTCCTCGCGGGGACATTGGAAGTATGGTGGCTATGGTGTAGTGGTTAACACAGCGGTTTGTGGTACCGTTAACTCGAGTTCAATTCTCGATAGCCACCCAGAGAAAGACGGCTTAAAGCCGTCTTTTATTTTTTTATACTATTATTTTTACTCAAAATAATGTTAATATATCATTATATATTATAATCAAATCCATGATTAGCCATGCTCCCAAAAATTATATTTGTCCGATCTGTTTGGCAATAAAAGGCATTGAGAATAAAAATACCATGATCAAACAAAATGATATAGTTTATAAGGACAAATCTGTCATGGCCTTCATTGGATCAAAATTTATTTTAACTAATCCTGGTCATGTTATTATAGTACCGATAAAACACTATGAAAATATTTATGATTTGCCTGATAATGTCTCGGCTAAAATTTCAACATTAGCCAGACGACTATCCATTGCTATTAAAGAAATCAGAAAAGCCGACGGCATTAACTTACAACAAAATAATGAGCCAGCGGCCGGCCAGCACGCTTTCCATTATCACCTACACATAATTCCAAGGTTTGAAAACGATGGTTATGCAAAAAATAAAACGGCTCGAATTTCAAAACCAGCTGAGAGAAAAAAATATGCTATGGCGCTAAAAAAATATATAATTATGCATTATGCTTAAAGATAAAAAATGGCAGGACAAATGGATAAATAAAAACAACTGGCCTGAGAGCCGCTTCGCTAAAAGAGTTTATTTATTTATTAAAAATAAAAAATTAGAGACCGTGCTTGATCTCGGCTGCGGCGGTGGCCGAGATTCTAAATATTTTTCCCAAAAAGGATATAAAGTAGTCGCCCTTGATATAATGGTCAGCCAATCGCAACAAGAAAAACTCAAACATGACCATATTAAATTTATCAAAAGCGACATTAGAAATATTAAAATCAAAAATGATTCTTTTGATATAATTTATGCGCACCTAAGCCTGCATTATTTTGATGACAGAACAACAGACAAAATTTTCAGTAAACTATATAAAATTTTAAAGCCGGGCGGTTATATTTTTATAAAATGCAAATCAATAAATGATCCGCTATTTGGCAAGGGCAAAAAAATCGAAGAAAATATTTATAAATCCGACTATTTAAGACACTTCTTTTCTAAGAATTATATGAATGAGAAACTAAAAAATTTCAAAATTATAAAGATTTTTAAAACGAACGTCTTCAAACATCCGGGCAAAGCATCATTTATAGAGGCGTTTGCAAGAAAGTAAAATATTTTAGACTAATAATTTATGTCATCATATACCGACAAAACATATATCGTGTTTCTAGATTTGCCATCAGACATTCAATCTAAAATAGATCCCATTAGGAAAAAATACAGTCCCGGCAGACACAAAAAATGGCCAACTCATACCACATTTAAACAGGATGAGGATTTTTTACTATCCGACTCCCAGATATCAAAAATAACGCAAGATTATTTTAAAAATATTTCCAGCATCAAATTAACAATCGATGAACCGCAAATTAAATACTACCTAGATAATGATAATTGGAATATCCACCTAGCTATCTCGGGCGCAAATTATTTTAAAAAATGCATAAAAGAATTCAGCATATTATTGGAGAAATTTATCGATGGCAAATCTCCAAATGCTTTTGGCTCTACCAAGTGGGAACAAGGCGATGACTTTTATCCTCACATTTCGCTTAAGGGCGGGTCAAGTAAAGAAGCCGGCGCAAAAATGTTTAGCGAAATCATCAATGAAGATTTTAAAATTGATTTTCCAATTGAAACCAAATGCCAGTCAGTAACTTTGGCAAAGTGGCACATCGATCAATGGCAAGAATTATTAAAAATTAAATTGCAAGACGGATAACGTATTCATCGCTATAATATTTGTCTTTTTTCTTCCGTCCATAATTTATACTTCAATCAACTTTATTTCATCTTTATCATTTTTATAAATGATAAGCTTAACAACTTCAAGCTCTGGGAATTTTTTCTCAATTACCATTTCTGCTTTTTCCAACTCTTCTTTATGGAAAGCCAACTCTTTATCGTGAGTTTTAAATTTTGTACTTCCGCCATAAGCCCCGCAATCAATATGATTGGTTAAAATTATCCGTTCCGCGTGGTGGAGCTTAATTGAAATTGAAATATTTTCAAGTAATGTTATCCTGTCTTCTGGTTCCAAAGGTAAAACAAGGCTTTTACTGCCTCCGGCAATTTCAATCAAATCAAATTCACCGTATTTTTCTTCTAATAACGGCAAGGTATCCGGCCAAAATCGATAATCCATACACAAGACGGCAATTGAAACTTTTTTGTTTGGTTCCATATTATTAATTGAATAATTAGTATTCTTATTTTATACTTATTTTATCAATAATTATAATTAAATGGAAACAAAGAATAACTACGGATTACCAATAGATTTGGCTAAAGTATCAAAAATTGAGCATGAATCAGAATCTCATGAAGGAGACTTAAAATATTCAATAGATTATGATGCGTCAGAAGGTACATTAATTTATGCTAGTTTCAGCGGAGTAATAATTAAAGTTAAAGACGATTCTAATGTCGGCGGACTGGATAAAAAATTCGAGGATAGTGGGAATTTTATTGAGATTCTTCATGCTAATAATGAGGTATCGGAGTATGAACATATTAAATTTAAGTCATCTAGAGTAAGGGTGGGTGAAACAGTAAAAGAGGGAGAAATAATTGCAGAAGTGGGAAATACGGGGTGGAGCGAATGTCCGCATTTGCATTTTATGGTCTATCAATCAGGAAATGAATATAAAACTTTAAAAATAAAATTTAAATAGTATGAAAAAAATTTTAATATTTATCGCAGTAATAATTGTGATTTTTTTAGCAATAATAGGTTATGTAGTATTTGAAAGTTATCAAATATTTAAAAATCTTGCTAAACCCGAAGAACAAAATCAAACAGCCACAACGACTCAAAGCCAAAATTCTACAACTGCTTCTGTTTATCCATCA
>Ga0172379_10000601_pt1 | contig 88016 bp, 80 predicted proteins | sample GrowelOW334metaG_FD_119756 | JGI IMG/M metagenome (GOLD analysis project Ga0172379, IMG submission 119756) | Groundwater microbial communities from an aquifer near a municipal landfill in Southern Ontario, Canada - Groundwater well OW334 metaG | ecosystem: Environmental > Aquatic > Deep...
AATAGCTGTTAGTATCTATTTATCAACAATCTAATAAAAACACGACTGGAATAGTCTTAACGATTCTTCCTCGCAAACAAATAATGAGGAAGTTGTTTTAATGGCCGACAACCAAAGATCCATAAGTCGCAAGTATTTTAAGAAATTTGACCAACCTGTACCACTGCAGGACCTAATCGACATCCAAACGATGTCGTATTCTTGGTTTATGAAAGAAGGGTTAAAGGAGCTTTTTGATGAAATCTCCCCGATTGAAGATTTTACCGGCCGGGAACTGGAACTTTATTTCACCGACCACTATCTGGACGAACCGCGTTTTGATGAAAAGACTGCCAACGCCAAGAATCTTACTTACGAAGCAGCATTAAGAGTAACAGCGCGCCTGGTTAACAAAAGAACCGGCGAGATTAAGGAACAGGAAGTATACTTAGGTGATTTTCCACTCATGACCGAGCGCGGGACTTTTATTGTCAATGGAATTGAAAGAGTAGTAGTCAGCCAGCTGATCCGTTCAGCCGGCGTTTTCTTTACATCAGAAATTGTTAAGGGCAGAAGACTTTATGGAGCGAAAATTATCCCGAACCGCGGTGCTTGGCTCGAGATTGAAACAGATTCTAATAATGTTATCCATGTAAAAATTGATCGGAAACGTAAAGTCCCGGTAACTGCATTGCTCCGTGCTTTCGGATATTCAAGTAATGAAGAGATTAAGGATATTTTTAAAGAAATCGATACAAACCCGGATATTCGGTACATCGACGCGACAATTGCGAAAGACATTTCCCGATCGGAAGCGGAAGGTTTGAAAGAAGTTTATAAAAGAATCAGGCCGGGAGATTTGGCGACGGTAGATAATGCCAGGTCACTGATCCATTCTATGTTTTTTAACTTTGACCGTTACGATTTCGGAAAAGTTGGACGCTACAAATTGAATCAACGTTTTGAATTTGATTTTCCGCTGACCAAAGAAAACCGTATTTTAAAAAGAGAAGATCTGATCGCAATCGTTAAAGAAATTGTCAGGTTGAATACATCGCAGGAAGAGGCGGATGATATTGATCATCTTGGTAACCGACGTGTCAGAGCAATCGGTGAATTAGTACAGAATAAATTCAGAGTCGGTCTGGCCAGAATGGAAAGAATCGTCAAAGATCGTATGAGCACCAAAGATGTTTTGACCCTGACCCCGAACCAGCTGATTAATGCGCGTCCGGTGATTGGCGCGGTCAAAGAGTTTTTTATGTCTTCACAGCTTTCACAGTTCATGGACCAGACCAATCCTCTGGCCGAACTGGAACACAAGAGAAGATTATCAGCGATGGGTCCAGGCGGACTGTCCAGAGAGCGAGCGGGATTTGATGTTCGTGACGTACATCGTACTCACTACGGCCGTATCTGCCCGATCTCCACACCAGAAGGACCAAATATCGGATTGGTCGGACATTTAACTACTTATGCAAGGGTAAATGAATTCGGATTTATTGAAACTCCATTCAGAAGAGTCCTGCATGATATTCCAAATAAAGTAAGTGTTACTGAAGGCAAAACAACCAGAGAAGATGTGGTAGATAAAAGCGGTAAGGTTGTAATGAAAAAAGGTGAAGTGATTGATGCCAAGAAAGCCAAGGATCTGGAAAAAACGGATGTTGAAATTGTACCAATTATTCCGGTTGTTACGAATGAAATAAATTATGTAGATGCTTTTGAAGGAGAGCGCCGGGTTACGGTTGCGGCAACTTGTCCGATTGATGAAAACGGCCATTTTATAAATGAAAGAGCGGAAGTAAGAAAACTCGGACAGCCGACAGTTGAATATGTCCACAATATTGACTATATGGATGTGGCGCCAAATCAGATTATCAGTGTTGCCACAGCTTTGATTCCATTCCTTGAGCATGATGACGCGGTTAGAGCACTGATGGGAACAAACATGCAACGTCAGGCAGTATCCTGTGTCCGACCGGAAGCTCCGCTTGTCGGAACCGGTGTTGAGTCGCAGGCTGCTAAGGATTCCGGTCAGGTAATAATTACCAAAAAAGCCGGCATGGTGGCTTCAGTTTCCGGTGCGGAAATTCAAATATTGGAAGACGACGGCAATCTGAAAATGTATGAACTGGGGAAATTTGTCAGATCAAACGCGTCCACCTGCATGAACCAGAAACCGATTGTTGAAAAAGGTCAGAAGGTAAAGGTGGGAGATGTGATTGCCGACGGAGCGTCAACCGACCGTGGCGAATTGGCTCTTGGTCAGAATATCCTGGTTGCTTATATGCCTTGGGAAGGTGGGAATTATGAAGATGCTATTTTAATATCAGAAAGACTGGTCAGAAATGACCGTTATACTTCGATTCACATTGAAGACTATACAATCGATGTCCGGGATACAAAACTCGGAGCAGAAGTTATCACCAGGGATATTCCAAACGTTTCGGAAGAGAAATTAAAAGACCTGGACGAAGAAGGAATTATTCGAGTTGGGGCTAACCTATCATCCGGTGATATATTGGTCGGAAAAATTACACCAAAAGGTGAAACGGAATTATCAGCTGAAGAAAAGTTACTGAGAGCAATCTTCGGTGAAAAAGCCAAGGATGTTAAGGACAGCTCGCTCTATTTGGAACATGGTGAACACGGAAAAGTTGTTGGAATTAAAATATTTTCCAGAGACAAAGGTGACAAACTGCCGTCCGGTGTGATTAAGAGCATTCAAGTTTCGGTCGCTCAGCTGAGAAAAGTGCAGGTGGGAGATAAGATGGCCGGTCGTCATGGAAACAAAGGCGTTATTTCCAGAATTGTGGCAGTGGAAGACATGCCGTTCCTGGAAGACGGAACTCCGGTAGATATTATGTTGAATCCGCTCGGCGTAGCATCCCGTATGAACCTGGGACAGATTTTAGAAACTCATTTAGGACTGGCTGCAAAGACACTTGGTTATTATGTTGCTACTCCGGCTCTGGATGGAATTGATGAAGAAGATATCCGCAAAGAATTAGAAAAAGCAGGGTTCCCAAGAGAAGGAAAAATGGTTTTATACGACGGTAGAACCGGCAAACGTTTTGATAAAGAAGTAACCGTCGGTTATACCTACATGTTAAAACTGAATCATTTGGTTGAAGATAAAATCCACCAACGTTCAATCGGACCGTACTCACTCGTTACTCAGCAGCCACTAGGCGGTAAAGCGCAATTCGGCGGACAGCGTTTCGGAGAAATGGAAGTATGGGCACTCGAAGCATACGGCGCTGCTAATATGCTCCAGGAAATGTTGACGATTAAGTCTGACGACGTGCCAGGACGTTCCAAAGCTTATGAAGCGGTAATTAAGGGTGAACCGATTAGAAACCTGAATGTCCCTGAATCCTTCAATGTCTTGGTCAGGGAACTGAAAGGGCTTTGCTTGGATGTCGATTTGATTACACTGGATGATCCGAAAGGTGAAAAGGGTTCTGCGAAGGAAGAATTAGTAAAAGATGAAAGTGGAGAGCCGGAGGAAGAAAAGAAAGAAGAGGATAATAAAGAAAAAGAAGAAGAAAAGGAATAAAACGGGTAATTAGTAATTAGTAATTGGTAGTCCGTCCAACTATAAAAATATGATTCAAGAGAAAGAAACAAAACTAGAGTTTAACGCCATTCGTTTGAAGCTTGCTTCCCCGGATGAGTTGCATGATTGGTCACACGGTGAAGTGCTCAAACCGGAGACCATTAATTATCGCACTCAAAAACCGGAAAAAGATGGTTTGTTTTGTGAAAAGATTTTTGGTCCTTCCAAAGACTGGGAATGTTACTGCGGAAAATATAAAAGGATCAGATATAAAGGTATAGTCTGCGACAAGTGCGGAGTGGAAGTCACACGCTCAATAGTGCGTAGAGAACGCATGGGTCATATTGATTTGGCGGTTTCCGTTTCACATATTTGGTTTTTAAGAGGAGTCCCGTCCAAGATTGGTTTGGTACTGGATCTTTCAGTACAGAATTTAGAGAAGGTAATTTATTTTGCCAGTTTTATTATTACAAAAGTTAATGACGATCTGCGGCAGGAAACAATTTTGCAGATAGATTCTGAATACAAGAGCAAGAAGAAAATAATCGAGGCGGATTTTAACCGCAGAGCAAATGAATCCAAACAGCTGGAGGCAAAGTTAATTGCTGAAAATAAAGATACCAAAGCGCAGGCTAAGCTGATCAAGGAAGTTGAGCAGGAGCTGATTAACAACGCGGTTAATCGTGACGAAAAAATCAGAGACCTGCAGGAAGCGGTTGACCTTGCCCGTAAAGAACTGAAAGAACTGAAACCATTGCAGATTATTTCTGAAAATAAGTATCAGGATCTTTCCCTGAAATACGGACATGTTTTTGAGGCAGGTATTGGTGCAGAAACCATCAGAAGACTGCTGGAAGATATAGATCTGGATAAATTAATTGTTGCACTAGAAATTGAAACAGAAGAAAGCAGTAAAAATCAGAGAAGGCGCGTGGTCAGAAGGACGAAGCTGATCAAGAACATGAAGAAAAATAATATCCGTCCGGAATGGATGATTTTGACGACAATCCCGGTGATTCCTCCGGACCTCCGGCCGATGGTGCAATTAGACGGCGGAAGATTTGCCGCATCCGATCTCAATGATCTATACAGAAGGGTGATTAACAGAAATAATCGTTTGAAGAGACTATTAGATTTGAATGCCCCGGAAGTTATTACCAGAAATGAAAAAAGAATGCTCCAGGAAGCGGTGGATGCTTTGATTGATAATAATGCCCGTCACGGAAAGACCGTTACCGCATCAACCGGACAGAGACGCCAGCTGAAATCTTTAGCGGATATGTTAAAAGGTAAACAAGGACGATTCCGACAGAACCTTTTAGGTAAGCGTGTCGATTATTCCGGTCGTTCAGTAATCGTAGTCGGTCCTCATTTGAAACTGTATCAGTGTGGTATTCCGAAAAAGATGGCTTTGGAACTTTTCAAACCCTTTGTCATCAGCCAACTGATTAAAAGAGAATACGTTCATAATGTCAGAAGTGCCAATAGGTATATTGAATCCGGACGCGACGAAGTTTGGGATATTCTGGAAGAAGTTACAAAAAATAACCACGTTTTATTAAATCGCGCGCCGACATTGCACAGACTCGGTATCCAGGCTTTCCAGCCGGTATTGATCGAAGGCAATGCTATTCAGTTACATCCACTCGTCTGTCCTCCATTTAACGCGGACTTTGACGGAGACCAGATGGCTGTGCATGTGCCTTTAACCCAAAAAGCAAAAGCGGAAGCAAAGGATAAAATGCTTGCGACTCACAATATTTTGAAGCCGGCAACCGGTGAACCGGTGATTACCCCTTCACAGGATATTGTTTTGGGCTGTTATTATATGACTACCATGCTGGATGAAGACAAGCCGGCCAAGAAATTTTTCTCCGCTGAATTTGAAGCGATACTTGCTTTTGAATCTGATTCGATAGAAATGCAAACCAAGATCGGATTATTGAAAGACGGCAAACGAATTGATACAACTGTCGGCCGGATTATTTTCAATCAAATTTTCTCCGATGACGTGCCTTATCAGAATAAGGTCATGGACAAGCGGAATATTAAAGAAATTATTCAGAAAGCCTTGAACAAAGACGGTTCGGAAGTTACATCCGTATTGCTTGATGATATCAAGGAAATGAGTCTGAAGTATCTGACCCTCTCCGGTTTAAGCTGGGGCATGGGTGATACACCGATTCCGGCCGGAAAAAAAGAGGCTATCGAAGCAGCAGAAAAGAAAATTGATGAAATTCACGGTCAATATGAAATGGGCCTTCTGACCAAAGAGGAACGCTATGCCAAATCGATTGATGTATGGGCCAGCACCAAGAATGAAGTTCAGGAAATAAGTAAAAATGCTTTAGACCCGCTCGGTTCTGTTTTCGCCATGATTGATTCCGGTGCTCGTGGATCTTGGGGACAGATTACCCAGATGATGGGTATGAAAGGATTAGTTACAAACCCAGCCGGTGAAACTATCGAACTGCCGGTCAAAGGAAGCTTTAAGGAAGGTTTCGATGTACTGGAATATTTTATTTCAACTCATGGTACCAGAAAAGGACTTTCCGATACAGCACTCAGAACGGCTAATGCCGGGTATCTGACCAGACGTCTGGTGGATGTCGCTCAGGATGTTGTTGTCCGTGATGAAGACTGTGGAGATACCGATGGTTATGTTATGACCAAAGAACAAAGTGAAGAAATAGGTGAAGATCTGGCCAAACGTGTTTTGGGCCGGGTCAGTTTGGATGATATTATGTCCGGTAAAAAAGTTATCGTGAAAAAAGGCGATCTGGTTACAGAAAAAGAATACGAAAAACTCAAAGAGATTGATCTCCAAGAAGCCAGAGTACGTTCCATAATAAATTGTAAGAGTGTCCGTGGAGTCTGCAGAAAATGTTACGGATATGATTTGGGTTATAATAAACTGGTAGAATTGGGCGAAGCAGTCGGAATCATCGCTGCACAGAGTATTGGTGAACCGGGAACTCAGCTGACCATGAGAACCTTCCATACGGGAGGCGTTGCCGGTCAGGATATTACCCAAGGTTTGCCAAGAGTTGAAGAACTGTTTGAAGCACGGCCGGTTAAAAAAGCGGCGATCATCAGTGAGATTGACGGACAGGTCAGTGTCAGCGAACAGGATAAGCAGAAGGTAATTAAAGTTATTGCAGAGAAACCGGTAACAGAAGGTTATGATATTGAAAAATTATTCAAAAAAGTAGGATTCACAATCAAAGTAAAAAATGGCGAATCTGTTGATAAGGGCGATGTGATAGCGGAAAATGATAAGGGTAAGGTTATCAAAGCAAAAGCCCAGGGAAAGATTAGTATTGAAAAATCAATTGTAAAAATATCCGGTACGGAAGAAAATGTCCATGAATATGTAATCCCGGTCGGTTTCTCGCTCTGGGTTAAAGATGGAGATCTGGTTACCGCCGGTCAGCAATTGACGGAAGGAAGTTTGAATATTCAGGATCTGTATCGACTAAAAGGCAAAGATGCTGTCCAAAGATATATCATCAAGGAGATTCAATATATTTATTCTTCCCAAGGTCAGAAACTTAATGATAAACATATTGAAATAGTGGTGCGCCAGATGTTCTCCAGATATTATGTAAAAAATGCTGGTGATACAGATTTACTGTCAGGTGATATTATTTCAGAGGATCAGTTAATTGAAGCTAATCTCGCGATCAAGAAGGGTGAAAAGAAGGCGTCCGGAGAAAACCTGCTCCTCGGTATTACTAAGGCATCACTATCCACCGACAGTTTCCTTGCAGCAGCTTCGTTCCAGGAGACAGCCCGCGTGCTGATTGATGCTTCAATTTCCGGGAAGGTTGACAAATTAAGAGGTTTGAAAGAAAATGTAATTATCGGAAAACTGATACCGGTCGGGACTGGATTTAAACCGAGAGAAAAAGCATAGACCTGTAGCTTTCCAAATAAATATATAAAAACGGGCGTCCTCTTTAAAGGCGCCTGTTTTGGTCTCTAAATCATAAATAATTACTTTGACTTTTACTCATTTTTCATGTTAAAATGAACATTCAATCAGTATAAAAGATGGCAAATACTCAACCCAAAAAGCGAATAAAAAAGGAAGTCCCCGAAGCGGAGAGGCAACCCATTTTAAACCCCGGAACACGTCGGGGGATTACTATTGTCGCACTTTTTGTCGTGGCGGCGATCAGTATTTTGAGTTTTTTTGATCTGGCCGGGAGTGTTGGGGTCTATCTGGATCAGTTATTGAAAATCGTTTTCGGATGGGGTTCATTTGTCTTCCCGATCATCCTCATTATATTCGGTTACCTTTTAATTTTTCCGGACAGATACAAGTTGAAGACTTCAAATTATCTGGGTGTCTTTTTACTGTTACTTTCCTTTTCAGGTATTCTTCACCTTTTTGTCGGATTAGATACCGCAGTGGAAGCAATCGAAGAAGGACGGGGCGGTGGTTACCTGGGTCTGATGATCAGCTTACCGCTTCTGAAGATTATGGGAATTTGGGCGACCTCTATTGTTTTGATCGCGCTATTCTGTATCGCGATTTTGGTAGTATTCGCGACTTCTCTAAACAGGCTGATTGAAGGCGGCAGTGCCGTCGGGTCGGTGATTATCCGGATCCGGGATTTATTCAGCAGAACCAAATATCGCATAATATCCAAGAAGCAGGAGAAGGAGGACGTCCAGGATGAGGAAGAGCGTTCCTTCAGTAGAAAAACGATTGCTCAAGATGCGGTACATAATGAAGTGAAAGAGGATGGGGTTATTACAGAAATTAATGAAGATGTGGAAACCGGTGATCAGATGAAGATTTTTAATAAAAGCAAAAACAGAGTGAAGATCGATATTCCGATTGACCTTTTGGAGGGAAATTCAGCCAAACCAACGAGCGGTGATATCAATTTGAATAAAGAAAAGATTAAAAAAACTCTGCAGAATTTCGGTATTGAAGTTGAGATGGGTGAGACGAATGTCGGCCCGACCGTAACGCAATACACACTCAAACCGTCCGAGGGTGTAAGGATCTCACAGATTGATACTTTGCAGAATGACATCGCGCTGGCCCTGGCCGCCCATCCGATCAGAGTGGAAGCGCCGATCCCGGGCAAATCGCTTGTTGGAATTGAAGTGCCGAACCAAAAAGTGGCGGTGGTCAAACTGAAGGAGATTATTCAGAGTGATGGGTTTAAAAAGAGAGAATCCGATCTTAGTATTTCTTTAGGCAAGGATGTGTCGGGCAATCCGTGGGTGGCAGATTTGGATACCATGCCCCATCTTTTGGTTGCCGGTGCCACCGGATCCGGAAAGAGTGTTTGCATCAATTCGATAATCATCAGTCTTTTATATGAGAATTCACCGGACAACCTGAAACTTATATTAGTGGATCCAAAAAGGGTGGAATTAACAATTTATAACGGCATACCGCATTTACTGACCCCGGTGATTACGAAGGCGGATAAGACAGTCAATGCCCTAAACTGGGCGGTGGCGGAAATGGATCGAAGATTTGAATTATTGGCACAATCGGGTCAAAGGAATATCAAAGGATTCAACGCGGGGGTCAAAGTGGGCTTGCCGTACATCGTAATCGTTATCGATGAATTGGCGGATCTGATGAGTGTCGCTCCGGTGGAAGTGGAGAGCAGAATTATCAGACTGGCGCAAATGGCCAGGGCGGTCGGCATTCATTTGATCGTCGCAACCCAGAGACCGTCCGTGGATGTCATCACCGGTTTGATCAAAGCGAATATCACCTCCCGTATCGCCTTTACGGTTGCATCGGGTACAGACTCCAGAACAATATTGGATTTTGCCGGTGCGGAGAAACTGCTGGGCAGTGGAGATATGCTTTATGTTTCACAGCAACTTTCCAAACCGAAGCGTTTGCAGGGGGCATTTGTTACGGAAAGAGAAATTAGAAACATTGTGGACTTCCTGAAAGAAAAAGGTGAGCCGGAATATAATGATGAAGTAACGGTCCGGCACGGTGCCAATGTTGGTGAAAAAGGTGAAACATTTTCTGATGAAGAAGATGAATTAATCGATGATGCGCAGGAAATAATCATGGAATCACAAAAAGCCTCCGCCTCTTTCCTGCAGAGAAGGATGAGGATCGGCTACGCGCGCGCCGCACGCATTTTGGATATTTTGGAACAGAAAGGGATTATCGGCCCGGCGGATGGAGCCAAACCCCGTGATGTTTATGTAAAGGATAAAGAGGATGTAGATATTGTCACTGACCAGTACGACGAGGTGGAAGGTGTTGTCGAAGACGAGGCAGTTGGTAAGGATGAGACTGACGAGGAAAATAAACTTTAAAAAAAATGGGAAGTTTCAAAGGCAAAGAAATACGCGAAACTCGCACGCTGGGTGATAAACTTCGTGAAGCACGGGAAGAAGACAAAATCTCCTTAGCGGATGCCGGAAATGCAATACAGATACGCAAAGAATATCTGCAGTATTTAGAGGAAGGGGAATACAGTAAACTGCCGGGGGAAGTTTATATCAGAAATTTTCTGATCAAGTATGCTACTTTTCTACATTTGAATCCCAACAGGGTGATCGAAATATTTGAAGCGGAAAAAAAGATCTTTAAGAATATTACTCCCCTGGAAAAACATCCGACCAACGGCAGAAATGTGGTAAGAAATCATCCGATTATCAATCCGAAATTTTTCCGGAACGGAATGGTAATTCTGATCATTATCTCCCTATTAATCTATTTTGGCATAGAGGTAAGCCAGATTATGTCACCGCCCTCACTGGAAATATATTCTCCCAAGGAAGATAATGTGACAACAAATGAATTTTCCTACGAAATATCCGGCCAAACGGAAAAAGAAACAACAGTTATGATCAACGGTGAAGAAATACTGGGTGATCCAAACGGATATTTCGAAGCGGTTGTCGCACTGAAGGAGGGGATAAATATTCTGGAAATAACCGCCGTCCGCAAAAGCAGTAAGGCGAACACAATTTACAAAAGAATCAGAGTGGAGCCGGGAGAAATTTAAATAATATATATCTTATTTTTAATTAATATACAATGACAAAAAATCCAATAGCAAGATCCGACGAAAAAGATAAAGCCGCGCAGGTGGCGATCGACCAGATCAAAGACCGGTTCGGCGCCGGAGCGATTATGAAATTGGGCGATACGCAAAAAGTAAAAGTTGATTCCATATCAACCGGCTGTGTTTCCCTGGATATCGCGCTCGGCGTGGGCGGGGTTCCGCGCGGAAGAATTATTGAAATCTACGGTCCGGAATCATCCGGTAAAACAACCCTGGCCCAGCACATTGTCGCTGAAGTGCAGAAGGTCGGAGGAACAGCTGCTTTTATTGACGCGGAACACGCGCTGGATCCGGGCTATGCCAAAAAGATCGGAGTGGATACGGAAGAACTGCTGATTTCACAGCCGGATAACGGTGAACAGGCCTTGGAGATATTGGAAACTTTGGTCCGTTCCAACGCGGTGGACGTAGTAGTGGTGGACTCGGTCGCGGCACTGACACCGAAGGCGGAAATTGAAGGTGATATGGGCGATTCACACATGGGACTGCAGGCCAGACTGATGAGCCAGGCTCTCCGAAAACTGGCCGGCATCATCAGTAAGAGCAATACGGTCGTAATCTTTATCAACCAGATCCGTATGAAGATCGGTGTATTCTTCGGCAACCCGGAGACGACCACCGGTGGTAATGCGCTAAAATTTTATTCCTCCGTCCGGATCGAAGTACGCCGTTCGGCGCAGATTAAAAAAGGCGAACAGATTATCGGTAACCGCGTAAAAGCAAAAGTAGTAAAGAATAAAGTAGCCGCCCCTTTCCGAACGACTGAATTTGATATTATGTACAATGAAGGGATCTCAATGGCGGGTGATCTGATCGATACTGCCATCCAATACGGAGTCATGAATAAAAACGGCAACTCTTACAGTTACGGAGAAGCAAAACTGGGAGTAGGCAGAGAAACAGCCAGGGTAGCCTTGAGAGATGACAAGAAGCTGATGAAAGAAATCAAGGAAAAAGTTCTGCTCGCGGTTAAGAATACAGAAGAAAAATAGAAAATCTTTATAATCAAAAACCCCCACACTTATCTTAAGTGTGGGGGTTTTAGTTTTATTATACTTGATTGACTCTTTCTACGTATAAACCCGATTCTGTATTCACCCGGATTGTATCACCTTCTTTGATAAACAGCGGGGCCTGCACCGTATAGCCGGTTTCGACAACCACCGGTTTATAAACACTGCCCTGCGCGGTATCGCCTTTCACTCCCGGCGCGGCTTCAGTTACTTTAAGATCTACTTTGGTTGGGATATTGATTGATACCGGTTTACCGTCGAAATTCAAGACTTCAATATCGGACTCTTCTTTGACAAAGTTGGAAATTTCCCCGATCTGCGCTTTCGGCAGGACAAACTGTTCAAACGAATCATTATCCATGAAATAAAAGTCATCTCCTTCACGGTACAGGAAATTTGCTTTGGTACGGGTGAGATCCGCTTCTTGGATTTTGTCTCCGCCCCGATAAGATATTTCTAAGATACCGCCGGAAATGACGTTGCGCATTTTTGTGCGCAGTACCGCTCCGCCGCGGCCCATTTTCAAGTGGTCGGTGGAGATAATAACGAAAGGTTCGCCATTTTCCACGACTACGGTTCCTAATTTGACTTCATTCATTCCTAGCATATTTTTCTCTAGATTATCTGGTTGTATAAGGAATCAGTGCCATAAACCGGGCGCGTTTTACCGCCTGGGCCAATTTGCGCTGATGTTTGGAGCAGGTTCCGGTTTTCTTTCTTGGCAGGATTTTGGCATAGGAGGAAAGAAATCTCTGGAATGCTTTGGTGTCTTTGTAGTCAATTTCCGCAATGCCGTTGGCACAGAAATGACAGACTCTGATTTTTGGTAAACTATTGGTTGTTGTTGTTCGTGGTCTCATATTTATAGGGGGTTAAAAAGGAATATCTTCAACATTGATCTCTTCTTCATCTGACGGAGCCTGTGGCTGTGGTACTGCTTCCGGTCGGGATGCTGCGCTGCCTTCTGATTTTTCGCCCGGCCTGCCCAGCATGATCATGTTTTCGCCGACTATTTCTGTGCGATAACGTTTCTTTCCGTCATCACCGTCCCAGGAACGGGTCTGCAATCGGCCTTCGATGTAAACCTGACCGCCCTTTTTCAGATACTGGCCGGCTATTTCCGCCAGCTTGCCCCAGGTGACAATGTTGTGGAACTCGGATTTTTCCTGCTTCTGTCCGCTTTTGTCCGTCCAGTTGAAACTGGTGGCCAGGGAAAATGTGGTGACGGTTTGTCCGGAAGGAATCGTCTTGGTTTCCGGATCGCGGGTCAGTCGCCCGATGATTGTTGCTTTGTTTAAGTCCATAGTATTTTTGGTAAAGGTTAATTATGTTCCTAAAATATCGTCATCGAGAATATGATCCAGTTTCTCGTCCAGTTCCTCGAGCGATACTTTCTTCTGTTCCTTCTTAACCTGTCTTTCTACTTTTTCCTCTTCCACTGGTTTCGGATCCGCAAACGGTATTCGGTTAATTACCGGCTCTTCAGCTTCGAATAATGGTTTGACTTCTACCGGCTTCTCGATTCTTCTTTCCTTGGCTTCTTTCGCCCGTTTCTCCGCTCTGGCGATCGCCAGTACGTCCCGGACGGTTATGATGTATCTGGTTACTTCGTCCATGATTGCCAGTTCTTTCTCCATTGTGCGCAGATTAGCACCCGGCAAATCAAAATCTACCTGCACGTAATAACCATAGCGCTGGTTTTTGATCGGGTAGGCTAGTTTTTTCTTGCCTAGGTTGTTGTCGCGGACGACGGTGCCCTCGTTCTTCTTGATCAGTTCGAACACTTTGTCGCGAACAAAAGGAATCTCTTCCTCAGAAATTTTGGAAGAGATAATTACTAAAAGCTCGTAATTTTGCATATTTTGACCTCTTTCTTGCCTGTCCATCTTGAAATGGTCGTTATCTTCCAAGACATGGGATTGAGCAGGCATTAATTTATAAGTTGTAAAGTTCCCCGCAATCTTACCAAAGGCGGGGGAAGGTGTCAACCCCGTTAGAAATATCGATTTCTAACGGGGTCAAGGGTTATATCCCGCAGGCGCGAATTCGAATTCGCGCCTGCGGATAGGGTTCAGTTCTGCAGAAAACCCGATTGCTGTAACCCCAAACTGGTCGCATGTCGGAGCGCGATAATTGGACTGACCTGTCCGCCGTATCCGCCGGCCGGCGGAGAATGCGGGTCAGTCACCACACCCCCTGCGCCATTGACATAAATGGCAATCTGTATTAAAAGGTAGTCAACTGCCAAGCAGGAGTGCGAATAACGTGCTTCAAGGCAAAGCAGTGGCCGGCGAATAATGTCGGTCGGCTCTTTCACGAACGGATGCTCCAGGGCGAATATCGTTCCGGCATCTGACAAACAGTGGAGGTAACTCATGTTTCTCTGGCATCTCATCTGTATGAGCTACGGTTGGAGACGCCGCAAGTGGCAGAGGATCTTCTTCCTCGCTCTGCTCACGCCGCTCATCATCAACGGCATCTTCGGAAACATCTACGACTACTCGAAGTCGTGGAGCTACGCTGTTCTCTTCGGAGAGCTGGTGCTCTTCCTGTCCATTGACCGCGTAGTCAAGCGCCAGTTTCGTCGGGCGCTCAAGCGGAGGCTGAGGCCCGTCTGGGATTTTTTTGAGGGTAGTGCGCTTTCCGAAGAGAAGATCATACAGAGAACTGTTGATGTGTTTCTGGAAGCGATGGCTTGGCGACTCAAGCAACTGACCGAAGATCAGCGGTTGATCGCAACACGGGAGAAGAGTTTTCCCGGTCTCTGGACAGCCAAGCTGATGATCATCAACAATCTGGTTGCCGTCGCGTTGAAGGATTTCTGGCGGGTCCACTGGCTCGCTCGCGCCCTCGGTTTCAAGGTGAAGCTTCGCTGGTGGGGCTACCTCCCGAGCGATAACGCCGAATAGGCATTACATACGGGCTCGCTGAACCACAGAGGAGACAAATCATGTTCATTTGGCGTCTCATCTGCCTGAGTCGGAGGCGTAGCGGGAGAATGAAGTTCTTCTTTCTCTTTCTGCTCGCGTTCCTCCTGATCAACATGGTCCTCTTCCGCATCTTCAGCATCTTCGACTTCGTGTTGTGGAGGGCTCTCACGATGTTCGGGGAGTTGGTGCTCTACATCATCATCGATCGCGTCGTACTCTTCCTTCACTTCCGCGCGCTGTGGAAGAAGCTGACACCGCTCCGCGTTCTGTACAACAGCGACCTGGAGTCCAGGGAGGAGGTGATGGCCATCTTGGAAAGCTGCACCTTCCGGTACTTGACCGCGATGGCCTGGCGGATCGAGTGTCTGACCGAAGATCAGCGGATTTTCTCGGAGAAGACGAAGTACTTCCCCGATTCCTGCGCAGGACAGGCGATGGTCACCAACGACCTAGTCGCTCATGCGCTGAAGGACTTCTGGCGGGTCCACTGGCTTGCTCGCAGTCTCGGCGTGGATGTGTACAACAGCTGGAAGTACTACGTTATGCCGGATGACGTCGAGTAGGTATCGCACGAAGCTCGGGCTCGAATCGTACACACGATTTGACCCGGGCATTTTTTATTTTACCTAAAACAAAAGCAACCGGTTATTATTCAAACCGGTTGTTCGTCGGAGCGCGATTTCTAAACACTTATGGATTCCCGCTTTCGCGGGAATGACAGGGGGATACTAATTGTCATCCTCGGACTTGATCCGGGGATCCATTATTTTTTTGAATAAGTACAATAACAATTGATATGGTTGGTCAATCCGCGCAAATATGCTACATTAAAAACCAGACCCTTTAATCATTAACGAAAAAATTAATGACAAAAAGTGCCAAGGTTAGTATTTTCATAATTATCATTGTGCTAATTTTAGCCGGAATTCTCTGGTGGCTAAATACCAACACCTCATTTTTATCGCTCGGCAATAACGAACAGGAAATTATTAATAACAATTTCAATAACCAACCGGTAAATACAAGTAATACAAACACAGCCGAAAACACCAACACCGAACCACAAGCCCCCGCGCCGGATCTGACTGAGCTTATCGAACAGGATCTGCAAATCCCCGCCCAGTACCAAACCGGAACATTTGCTACGGCGCGCAAGTTAAACTTACCCGCCGGGTTTACTATCAGTCTGTATGCCGCGGGGCTTACCGCACCGCGCTTTTTTGACTTTGACGAAGAGAACAATTTAATCGTCGCGGACAAAGGCGCGGGTAAAATATTTCTGCTGAAAGATACAAATCAAGACGGCACCGCGGATGAAAATATAGTGATTGACTCAGACCTCAAGACAATGCACAGCGTGGACTTTTACAAAGGGGATTTGTTCGCCGGAGAAGAGCATCAAATAATAGTCTACCGCGACTTACAGCCGGACGGCACTTACAGCGCCAAAGATGTATTAGTAGCAGACCTGCCGTCAGATGGCGGTCACTCCACCCGAACGGTGCTGGTCGGTCCGGATGAGAAGCTGTATGTATCAGTCGGATCAAGTTGTAATATCTGCGAGGAAAAGGACGAACGCCGTGCCGCCGTCATGCAGTATGACCTGGACGGATCAAACGGCCGGGTGTTTGCCAAGGGCTTACGGAACGCGGTTGGCATAGCTTTTTACAAAGGGGATTTATGGTCGGTGACCAATGGAAGGGACCGCTTGGGTGACGACATCCCACAGGAGGAAGTGGATATTCTGGAAAAAGGCAATCATTACGGCTGGCCGTACTGCTATGGCAAAGGTGTGGTAGATCCCAGCTTCCCCGCACGCGCCGAGTTCTGCGCCAACGATACTACCGATCCGGTTTATCTCATGCAGGCCCATTCCGCTCCGCTGGGAGTTACCTTCAATGCTGAGAACAGCGTTTTCCCCGTACAACTTCAGGAAAACATGTTTGTTGGCTTTCACGGTTCCTGGAACCGCAGTGTTCCCACCGGATACAAAGTCGTGCGCATCAACACGGGCGACGCCAAAGCCGAGCCGGTTAACTTTATTACCGGGTGGCTTGATGAAAACGGGGATGTCTGGGGCAGGCCGGTGGGAGTCGGTTTTGACCAAAACGGCGTTTTCTATATTTCGGACGATGAAGCCGGCGCAATCTACCGCGTAACCTATACCGAATAGTTTCGGAATATAAAGCTTTAGCTTTATAAAAAAAGGTAAGGCTAAAGCCTTACATTCCATGTTGTTTTATTTTTTAGGGTAAGTTACCACCACACCCAAATTGGGTGTGGGGGCTTTCCAAAAAACCCAGATTTAATAATCCCAAACCGGTCGCATGTCGGAGCGCGCGGGCTGGTTTTAATTTGGATTCCCGGGCCAAGCCCGGCCAATTTGAATAAATCTAAGCCATACATATTTAATGCAAAAATTGGACGGGCAAGCCCGAGAATAACAGACTTACTCCCTCCTTGTCATTCCCGCGCAGGCGGGAATCCACCATTACTATAGCCCGACTATTGTTTTAGCGGGAATCCACTTTTTTCTTGCCCTTGCTCTTTCTCTTATCAAAATTCCAGACAGAAGCAAACATTCCAATAACGATTAATATAAAGCCAACTGTGAGTAACCAGGGCGATTCATCCAAATTCCCATATCCTGTCATTCTTGATCCGAGGGACATAAAGGCAACAAGACATCCTATTCCTAGAAAGAAGATGATAATTGAAATTGTGAATTTGTTCATGATGCTTAATAATTTTGCTCGCCTTTTACATTTTATGTGAAGGGGAAAGGACATTAAAAGCGTAAATCTCATTTGCCCCAAAAATACTATTTATTTGTTTTATTGCTTAATCTTTCAACATAGTTAATAACATTTTTTATTTTATCCCACTTCATAACCTCTTCCGTTATCTCATTTGTGTGCATAATAGAATTTCTAACAGGCCCAATCTCTTTAGTGTCTTGTTCAAGTCCTTTTCTATATTTTTTTGGTTTCTTATGATTTTTTTGAATTTTTAAATCAATTATTTCACCAAGATGAAATAAGTGGAGATAATTTAAATAGTGTTCCATTTTGGTAATTTTTCCTTTTAGCGCATGCCTTTCTTCATCTTGTTTTCTAAAGTTTCTAACTTCATTCAGAGTATTAATTATATCTTTTTCTTCTTCGCATCCATTTGCATCCAATTGTGCTTCATCAATACCTTTAATTCTTATGTATTCCCTAAAAATATTTTCTAAAATAAAGAGATCTTGATATACCATAGTATTTTTATACGAAAGCGCTCTAAGTTTTTCTTGGAGACTTTTTTTTGTGTTTTTTTCTACAACATTTTTATTGATTTCTTTTTGAAAGTCTTTCATTCTTCTATTTCTACTATCGTTCATTCTTACTTCATAAGGTGGTCTATTATCTACATCAATATCCCCCTCATCATTCTCTTTGTTTCTCCAAGGTGTCCAATCCTTTGATATAATATATTGTATTTTTTTTAATTCATCTAGAAATTTGTGGTAAAGAGGGTCATCCTTTATAATCCCTTCCCTGGAACTTGTAAATCTATCATTTTCATCATCTTCAAATCCATCAACATGTACTTCGCCATATAAATATTCCTCAACTATTTGCTTATTTGTTATTTCTTCAAAAAGGTTTTCCTGTCTTAGTCTACCATTACAAAATAAATTTATTCCAGCCTTGTAATCTCCGCCAGAACCGCTTAATAATAAATTTCGAGGGTGTTTAACTGATGCTATAAATCCTTTTACAGTAATATTTTCTTGCTTAAAATTAAAAGACGTGTTTTCAATTATTTTTGAATTGGCTAAATATTTGTACAGTTTTTTTCTTTCTGTATTTTCTGTTTCTAGAAACCAAATAAATTGCGTTTTGTCGTGTAGCTCTTGCAAATCTTTTTGAGAAATTCGTTTGTTATTAACTTTTATTATAAACTTATCATTCTTTTTTAAACTAAAAACGAAATTAAACTGAGTAGCAAGATATTTTCTAATAATTGCTTCGCTGTTTAACTTTGTTTTCATTTTTTCAAAAATAATTTTTGTGCCAGAGCTTTTTTTGATTGGGAATAATTTTAAATTTTCTTGAGATAAGTCTTCTAGGTTATAAGACCCATCTTTCTTTATTTCTTTATCAAGTTTTGTGTTATTAATTATTCCACCGATTATCTTATTTTCTTTTTTCTTGGATAAGATTGTTACTTTTTGTGAAATAGATAACATTGCTAGTTTGCCGATGCCTTTTCTACCAATAACACTCCTTTTTGATTTGTTGTCTTTATCCTCTCTTCTTGAATAGCCGACTTTTAAAAATCTTTTTTGAAAGTCATAGCTATCCATTCCCTTACCGTTGTCCTCAACAATCAATACGCCGTCTGTTATTGTTATTTTTACTTCTGTTGCCTCAGCATCCCAAGCATTTGAAATCGCTTCTGCTACTACTGTGGCAAAACTTCTATATAATCCTCTCCCAAGGTGATTTAGTACTTCCAAGGAAAATTCAAAATGGAATGGTTTACTATTTTGTGACATTAATATTATTAATATGTTTTTTAATCGTGTTTCCAATAATTTCACCAAGAACAGGGGGTACTGAATTACCAATATGCCTGGCGATAGTAGTCATGGATTTTATCGGACCAAAATCATAATTCACTGGAAAAGTTTGAAGCAGAGCACCTTCCCTTAAAGAAAGAGCCCTATTCTGTGTGGGGTGCCCAAAGCGTCCGGATCCTAAGTTAAAAAATTGAGTTGTTATTGTTGGTGCGACATTATCCCAACCCATCCGTCCATAAACTGATGTGTAAGTTTGCCCACTTTCTTTTTTATAGCAATCCGGTAACAGTTTTTTTTCCCAGTCTCGCCACGTACCATTTTGTTTTGATTGTTTTATTCTCTGAATGTTAATTTTAGAAAGGTTCTTGGCTTTATGTAATGGGTCATACTTAGAGGTTTGGCCAGCTTTGATTGGTGGCAATTTTTTTATAATTTCTTTAACAGTTACAAATGTTTCTTTAGTATGTGTTGGCTTTGGTATTTTTATTTCTCCAAGCCTTGAGGCAAGTAAAATTAATCTGCTTCTATTTTGCGGAGCACCGTAATCTGGTACGTATACTATTTTATAATCAATATGATAATTATTTTTTTCAAGTACGTCTAAAAACTGTTTAAATATGTTAGTCTTTACTATTCCGCGTACATTCTCCATTGATACTATTTCAGGAAGTGTATCATCTATTATTTTTCCAAAGTAGCTGAGAAGATCCCACCTGTCGTCGTGATTTTTAACTTTATTTTTGAAAGAATGGGAAGAAAAAGGTTGACATGGCGCACAGCCGACTAATACTTTGATAGCATTTGGGCTATATATTTTTTGTATTTCACCAGATCCATATTTTGTTAAATCAGCATTAATAAATTTTGTTTTATTATTCTTTTCGTATGCATATTTACACGTTTCATCATTATCAATACCAGCTATGACATTAATCCCAGATTTTTTCAATCCATAAGTCAATCCTCCTATTCCACAGAATAAGTCGATAGTCTCAATTTTAATTTTTGTTTGCATAGAATCTATGCGGTTACTAAATGTTTTATAAAATAATTTTCATAACAAAGCGGAAAAAACACCTCATTGTCCCTGCTATAAAAGGAATTAAAAATTTTTATCCCCAAGTAGCGGGCTTATTTTTTAGCTCTTCAATTTCCTTTTTTACTTCATCAAGCGCACCCACATTAGATGTACTTGGGTTTAATTCAATTTTGGGCTTTGCTTTGATCTTATCGACCAGATCTTTTGTGCTTTTGTGCGATCGTTTCCAAGCGATGCCGAAAATAATTGCGAGAACCAGTCCCAATATGCCAAAAATGTAGTTCAAAAGTAATGACCAGGTAAACTCGGGTGCATTTTGTTTGGTGGTTTCAGCGATTGCATTTATAAATGTTGGTAACCCAAAGAAAAGACTTGCAATGCAAACGTCTCTCCATAGAGGTTGCGCTTTTTCAACGATATTATTCAGTTCATCTTCAGTAACTGAATAGCAGGTTCTGTCCGGATCGTGATGTATATAATCAGTCATCTTTCTTTTTTGCGTTAACATCTATACCAAGAGCTCCTAATGCGAACAAGCGCAAATTGCCACAATTGTTGCAAATTAACCCAGCACACGGTATTTGTGGCTGAGGAAGACGGAAGCCTCCGGATAAATCTGAAACGGGAGCTGAAACCGCCTGATCGACAACGGCCCAATTATTTTTGTGGCATATTTCGCATTGAGGCATAGCGCCTTTTTCTTTGAGCTTATCTAAAATAAGCTGTTTGTAGTCATTTGGTAGTGGCATTTTGTAATTATATTATTACATTTGGTTTAACAAATTTCTGTTTGATTCACTATTGCTATTTATTATTTGGTACTTATCTTATTTAAGCTATGATATCAGTTTAACACCAAGGTAGTAACTGGGCAATAATCACAAATAACCCCACCTTTTTGCCGAAAGCGGGGAAGCGCTTGACTATGACGTAGCGTGATAGTGTATGTTATAATAAGGTGGTCTTATACATATATAGATAGGTCGACACCCTAAACCATTATCTGCATTAATATGCCTTATACCGTAAAACAACTGGCCGATCTGGCGGGAATCAGTGTACGGACACTGCATTTCTACGACCAGGCGGGAATCCTGAAACCGGACCGGACGAAAGCCAACGGCTACCGGTATTATGAGGAAAAGGAGCTTCTGAAGCTCCAGCAGATTTTGTTTTTTCGCGAGCTGGATTTCTCCATTCAGGAGATAAAGAAGATTATCTCCGCGCCGGATTTTGACATGCGCACGGCGCTAAAGGGTCAGCGCAAACTGATTGAGCTCAAGAAAAATCGTCTGGAACGATTGGTGGAAACCATCGACCGGACTATTCAAAAAATTAATAAGGAAAAAAATATGGCAGACCAAGATTTATACGGCAACTTTTCCAAAGAAGAAATGGACCGTTACACGGAAGAAGCCCGAGAGAAGTGGGGCAATACCGATGCTTATAAACAGTCCCAAGAGAGAGTGAAGAAAATGGGCAAAGCGGGTTTAAACCAAGTGCTGAAAGAATCGGGACTCTTAACTCAAGAAATCGCAGAGTGCATGAAAAAGGGCGAGGACCCGAAAGGTGAGACGGTGCAAAAGCTGATCGCCAGGCACTATGACGGACTGCGGGCTTTCTACGAGCCAAACTTCCAGATCTACCGTGGGCTGGCCGGTGCGTATATCGGCGATGACCGCTTCAAAGCCAACTATGAAAAAGTAGCGGAAGGGCTGGCACAGTATATGCACGACGGCATGATCCATTACTGCGACACGCACGAATCGGAAAAGTAATCTGGCAGTATCAAAAAAACAGGCGCAGGTAATCCCCGCGCTTGTTTTATTTATAATTTACCGACAGCTATTCGGTGAGGTTGGTCGGAATGCAATGAAGAGAATAAGTTGATTTAGAGGTACTATTACTTACCATATTTATCGATAAGAAAACCCAACGCTGAACCAAGAATTAAAGTCATGATAAAAATCGGAATCAGTGAAAATGGTTCTTGCCAACCAATGATAATAGCCGAAGGCAATAAAACAAGGAATGAGATAATTATACCTTTTGCAATACCTTTTATTTTAAGATTACTTGTCGCGATTAAAAAACCAGAAATTATCCAAAGCGAGAAAGCCGACAGGTTGGCGTCCCAGGTTAATTTTTGAAGAACCATGGGAACAACATCAATGATTCCGGCTAAAGTCCCAAGTAAAATCCCAAGTTGGGTTTTCTTCATATTCATAATGGTATCCTCAATTAATTAAAACTTAAATAACTTTCTCTGAGTGTCTCAAAATCAATAACGCCATATACAGACGAGCGTATGCCCGCCTTGACTCGCCGTCTGCGGCGAGGCAGGCTACGTTGCTAATTTTACCTTTTTCTTTCCCGGCCTTTTATATATCTATCCAAAGCCTCTTTTGAGCTTAGCCAATTTCGTCCTTCTTTGTAGGCCTCGAGTTTGCCCTGTCTTACTAGTAAGTTTAAATATTTAGCTGAGTAAGAAGTTTTTTTTGTTAGTTCCTTCAAAGAAATTAATTTTTCCTTATTTTTTTTAGAGGATAAAGTCTTTAAGTATATATCAAAAGACCGCTCAACTGTTTGAGCTATGAAGTTAACTAGTGATGCATAATCACCGGTATCGGCTTTAGCCAAGACGTTGTAGTATTTTTTTCTATCATTTTTTAGTATGATAGTTAGAGGATAGCCACTTTTCATCAATATTAGATTCATAGCTAATCTAGCCGTACGGCCATTGCCGTCAAAAAATGGGTGAATCTGTACCAATTTGTGATGAAATAAAGCAGCCAGTTCAACCGTTGGGATCTTGCTGTTATTTTTTAGCCAAACTAATAAACTTTCCATTAATTTCGGCACTTCAATAGCATGGGGTGGTGTATGCTTAGCACCCATGATAAAAACATTGGCAGTTCTGTATTTTCCAGCTTGTTCTTTTTCTGTTTCTTGGACAACAATTTGGTGGATAGAGCGGATTAACCTTTCAGAAATAGTATTTTGTTTGTTTTTATCAACCAAATCATAGAGATATTCTAAAGCTGCATATTGGTCTTTAGTTTCCAGGTGGTCTTTTAGAGGCTTGCCTTTAACTGTAATGCCCTCATTGATAACTAAAAAAGTTTCTTTGAGGGTTAGACTATTACCTTCTATAGCATTAGAATTATAGGTCATTTCTAACCTTAGTTTTTCTTGCAGTTTTTTGACTGCTACTTTAGGCAATGGCCGTTGTTTATTTAATTCTTTTCTTTTAGCTTCCAAACGAGAGGCGATTGTTTTGTGCAGATATTTCATAGTAATTGTTTAATATGGTATAAGTAGTTTATTACAGTATACCATATTAAGGAAAAAAGTAAAGTTAGCAATGTAAGCGGACCCTGAGCGCGACCCCGAGCGTATTCAAGGGGGGGGGAAGTCGAAGCGGCCGGGAGCGATTTCTGCACAACTGGTTATTATACAAAGCTGACTTCACGGTGAAAGTAACATAATCCCTACTAGGAAGCAATAATCATAAAAAACCCCAGCTTTTTCTGAAAGCGGGGGGACGGAAAAGTAATCTTGTATTATAAAAACAGGCGCAGGTAATTCCGCGCTTGTTTTTGTCCCATCATTGGGGATTTTATTGGATATTAATTTCTATTTTTCTTTATTAATCCACTTTTTATCAATTGCATCTTCCAGATCAATATCCAATAGGTGTGCGTTTAATATCGCCATACCAACAACATCTGCAAGTTCTTTTGATAATTCTTTTTTGGATATTTCTGCAGATACAAGCTTTTTGGTTCTGCATTTTTTTCTATGTATTAATATGGCTTGCGCAAATTCTCCCAACTCTTCAACTAATTTAATTAATGCGAAATCCTCGTCTATTTTTATGTTATGCCTTTCTCCATACTGCATGGCATTTTTTACTACCTTTTGTTGTAATTCTTTGAATTCCATAATTAAAAAAAATAATAATTAATTTCTAATAACCATTTATTATGCGAAACTTGTTATGTAAAGTTAACAATCTTAGTCTAGCACCAAGGTTATGAGTGGGCAATACATACGAAAATCCCACCTTTTTGATGATGGCGGAGACATGGACTATTGACCCCGTTTGAGGAATTCCGCAAACGGGGTTGACATAACCGATATCTAGTGTTACCATGTCCGGTTCGTGTTTGGTGTGTCCCGCTGCCTTGATCACTTGTTGTAGCAATACAACAAACAGCTCTTAGGAGCCTTAGGAGGATGCAATGTCACGATCCGTGTTCCGCGTGGACGAAAAAACCGAATGCGCGGTCGGTTGGGATGATCCGCTCGGCACGTTTTTCGGTCAGATCTACAAAGTGGACCAGGAAGGCGAGCGCGTCGAGGAGGACGAGGACGGCAACGACGGGACGATCCTTTGGGTCGGCACGAAGCCGGCGGAGATCCGCACCGTGGACGAGCTTGCGCGCAGGCTCCTGCCCCACGCTATCCTCACGCACGCCATCCACGCCGAGCTCTTCTCCATCGAGTGCGACTAGCACAACTCCTACCGAGATCCAAGGAGTATAAATAAGGGTCTTCTTTTTTTGCAAAAAAACACAGTTGTTGAGTAGTTCGTTATGTGTTTAGATATTACCTATGTTCATTGACACTAGTAGGTTTTTGTAGTAAAAGTTAGGAACCTGCACAATCACGTTTTCCAAATCGGGGGGAGGTGAATCATGTCGGAGCAAAAGGTTGTTCCAGTCACCGAAGGAGATGGGGGCAATGAGCTGAGGGCGGTACGTTTTCAGATCACAGACATCCTGTTTCAGCTTATCGCGAGGAGACTGGAAGAACTTGTGGTTCAGGATGTGGCTCGACAGGCTAAAACACCGTGGGAACAGCTTCAGGGGATAAAGGTAGAACGGATCGAACTGCGCCCCTCTCTCGAGGGACCCTTGATGTTCGTTAATCCGTACTACGATGATGATGATGACTAAGCTCCGACGGCTTCCAGTCGCGCAAGTAGCCAGGATTCAATGTCAGGAGGACGTCCCATGTCGTCGGAACTCAGGGCAGTGATCATCAAGTACACTGCCATGCAGCTCGGTACGAGCGAGAGTAAAGTCACCTCGGACACGGTGATTCCGGACATCTACTGTCTGGTCAGATTCGTGTCCATTGAGACCGAGCGGTACGCGAAGAACATCAAGGATATCACCGCGAAGCACACCGTGGCGGAGGCCATCGCATTGTTCGAAGAGTAGAGGGCGTTTGAAAGACGAATGAGGAGGGTGTTCATGGACTCAAATCTCAGGGCAGTGATCATCAAGCGCACCGCCCAGCAGCTTGGCGTGAGCGAGGATGATGTCGCTATGGACACGGTGATCCCGAACATCCACGCCCTGGTCACAACCGTGGCCGCCGAGACCGGCGAGATCGGTTTCTGCAATGACATCCGAAAGAAGCACACCGTGGCGGAAGCCATCGCATTGTTCGAAGAGTAGGGGTCGGAAGTCTAGACCCCTTTTTTTATTTGGATTGACGGAAAATAAGCATTTATGATAAGTTGATATACCCTTGGCCGTTTCATTGGACTTGGGCCGGTATCGTTGAGGTATTGGCAAAACGAGGGAGAGATCCATGTTCAAAGCCCCACGGCCTTACTTTGAGGGAGCGCCTACTACCCCTGAGGAGCGTGCGGTTCTGCAAAATGCCGGCTACGTACACATCACCGGCCTTTGGTGCCACACTCGTGACCATGGTATCAGGGAAGACGGCTACTATGTCGGCGAGAAGCTTTTTCACAGTCATCTGGGAACATGGCATGACTACTGCGAGCAGTCGGTGATCGTCACCGAGCGGGGCGAGGTCTGGCTGAAGAGCGGCAGTGGCGTTGCCTCTGTCGTCCACCAGTTCTGCCCGAACGGGCAGAGTGACTACTGGCCATTCGGCCTGGTTAGGCACCAGCCGATCGCCGCGATTACTCGCCGGAGAATCGATCCGAATGATGGTCTGATCTACGTCCCTTGATTGCACATCGCCGTTCATACGGCACCCCGCTAATCCAAACTAGCTGGGTATTTTTTTAGTCTTTGTTTTCAATTTTCTTCGCAACTGTGTGGTTGAGGTCCTTGCGCCAGTTGTCTACATATGTTTTTGCCCCGCCCAATAGACCGTCGCAGAATGCGGCTACGTCTTGGCCGGTGATATCCAAAACTTGCTTGCTGTCTGCTGCGCCTTCTTCAAAAAGTCCTAGCACACCATCAAGAATATCTATTGTATCCATTCCGCTGCCGGCGGAGAGTTTCCACATATATTTTTTTATCTCATCATATGCAAAATGGTAGTCGTTGGGTAGCTTTTTGGCGCGTGCTTCCATTCTACGCCATCTCTTTTTATCTCCGGTTACTTTTTTCCAGAAGTCGTTGACTGTTTTTAGTATGTTAGCCATTTGATTGTTCCTTTAGTTTGTTAATACTTTTTGTGACGAACTGCCATTTTGCCCAGAAGGTGGACAGTTCTTTCCGTCCCGCGCTGTTGAGCGTGTAGAATTTGCGCACCGGTCCGACGTCGGACGATTTTTTCTTGATGTTTACCAGCTTGCCATTCTCGAGGCGTAGCAGAATGGTATAGACCGTTCCTTCCACCACGTCCGTGAAACCCAGCTCGCGGAGCATGGATGCTATTTCATAGCCGTAGGTTTCCTTCCGGCTGATGATTTCCAGGATACAGCCCTCGAGTACGCCTTTTAACATTTCTGTAATGTTTTCCAAAGTATTTCTCCTTTCAATTAAACTTGCTTAATATGTAGTATCACTTACTACCACTACATAGTATCACGTAGTAGATTTGGTGTCAAGGGATAGGATTTAGGCCCGCCCGGCTCGCCCTTGGCGATGCCAAGGCGGACGGGGGATAGGGGTGAGGGGTTAGGTTTTTTTAGGGTAGGGTTGCGTTCCGCGCTCCAGAAAACCCGATTACTATAATCCTAGACTGGTCGCTTGTCGGTGGACGTATTCTGAAAACATATGGATTCCCACTTTCGTGGGAATGACAGAGGGAGGGGTAACACTTGTTATCCTCGGGCTTGGCCCGGGGATCCATGCAATTAATCTGATGCTGATATTAGCTAAAATTAGCCCTTTCATTATTGACCTCGTTAGAGAAGTTTCTCTAAACGGGGTTGACAAAAACCCAATTTAGGTCTATACTCTGCAGTTAACATTGAGATACTATGTAATAAATTTAAATCTCCTTGTTTGAGCCTGTGATCAAGAACAATCATGTGTTCTAACAAGGAGATCTACTCCTTGATAATACCGGCTTCGCAGTCCTACTATATCGATTCTTCACGAGTCCGAGGGTCCAAGTCCGAAAGGGTCAGTCATGCAAAACAACGCAGGGTCCAAAATGACATTCGCCGAGTCTTCGTCGGCGTACTGGAGGAAGGACACTGTCCCTAAGCTGATCCCTACGCAGGTCATTGTGACCTTCATCGTGTGGGTGCTCTTCGCCGTCACGGTCAGTTCAATTCCCATCGAGTTGGATGGCCCCGCCATCATGCTCACGATCGCCATCGCGGTGCTCATGAGTGCGTGCGCGGTTATGACGGCTACCAAGGTCGCGTTTTCCGCCGGCTGGATTGGAACCGTGGCCGCCATGGCGTTTACCACGATCGCCACTGTCGCTGGTGCGAAGTCCCGTTGGCTTGGAGAACTCGATGCATTCAGGTGGCCAGCTGCGACGGCGATTACGTTCTTAATCGCGCTTGCGCTCGCGCTGGTGATTGGGAGCATCTGCTTCGCCATCGATGACGGTGACCATGCCGGCTGGGCCCTCAAGAAGAGGATCAGTTTCGCGTGCGTCGTGCAGTTTCTTGTCACGACGATCCCCCTCATCCTCATTCTTTGGAGGTAATATCGCACATTTCAAGACCGGAGCATGTCTTTCAAGAACTGCTCACCCGCCAGGTAACTGACGGGTTTTTTCTTTGCCAAAAAAGTTATTCCTTTAAACGGGCTTGACCCCGTTAGAGAAGTTTCTCTAACGGGGTTGACAAAACCCTGTTTTAGGTGTACATTATGCAGTTAAATAGAATTCTGCAAAGAAACTATATTAACGAATTCAAATCTCCTTGTTTGAGCCTGCGATCAAGAATAATCGTGTGTTCTAACAAGGAGGTTCGCTCCTTGATAATACTGGCTTCACGGTCCTACTGTAATCGCTTCTTCTCGAGTTCAGAGGGTCCAGGTCCGAAAGGGTCAGTCATGCAAACGACGAGTTACGCTTACAACCACACAACCCGCGGGAGCATAATGCTCCTGCACATCTACCAGATCATCATGACGGTGGTCGTCATGGCGGTCTACCTTCTCGCCTACGACAAGATGATTGCCACTGCTGGCCCGCTGGGTCCATTGACCGAGTGTGGGTTCGCGGTGGCTGTCGCCTGCGCGGTCCTTACCGCTTCTGCGGCAGGGGCGACGGCTCACGTCGTCTATGGGCGAGGAATCTGGATGGGGATCATCCTGTTCGTCATCGCAGTCGCCGGGGCATTCGGTACTGCATTCATGACGATCGCTGCGATGGTCGTGGCGCCACCGTTGGTGCCGGCTATCATGATCGTTTCAAGTGCAATTGTCGTGTCACTCGTGGTGTGGTCCTTGGCCGATATCGGGTCAAAAATCACCCACTCCAGGGACGAGACGCCGAGAAAGATTCTGTCTGCGATCCTGCAGACGATCGTCATCAGTGCCTTCGTCCTGACGCTCAGGCTCTGGTGGTAGTCTCTCCGCGAGATGTCCATCATCCACCACCCTCATCGTTTGGAGGTGATACATGTACATTCAAGACCGGAGCACGTCTTTCAAGAACTGCTCACCCGCCAGGTAACTGACGGGTTTTTTCTTTGCCCCCCACACCTGTGAACAAGTGTGGGGGGTTGACATAAAATCACCTTTGTGATAAGTTGATATGCTTCTGGAGGCTTTGTCGAACCTGCCGGTATCGCTAATGCCGGCAAAACGAGGGAGAAAACCATGTTCAAAGTGCCACAGCCTTACTTCGAGGGCGCACCGACGACTGCCGAAGAACGCAGGGTTCTGCAATGTGCCGGCTACATACACATGACCGGCCTGTGGTTCCTTACCCCTGACCGTGGCCACGGCGTCCACGTTAATTACATGGGCCAGGGCATCGTCCAGGAAGAGATGGGCACGTGGAATGAATTCGACGGACAGTCGGTGATCGTCACCAAGCGGGGCGAGGTCTGGATGAAGACCGGCAGTAGTGTGACTTCCGCCACCGCACTGCTTTGTCCAAACGGACGGAGCGACTACAAGCCTTTCACCCAGACTGACCGGCCGATTGACGGAATGATCCGCCGGATCGCCGATCCGAACGACGGCTTGACCTACGTTCCTTGATCGCACACTGCCGTATACACGGCACCCCCGCTCATACAAACAGCGGGTATTTTTTTACAAAAAAATAATCCCAGTCTAAGGATTATTAATAGTATTACGTATTACAATTACAATTTACAATTATAATACCTTGGCGTAGAGATAAGCGTCATGCAGTTCATCACCGCGCCTGGCCGCTTTGCGCATTAGTCCTTCTTTTTTGTATCCGCATTTGATTGCTACTTTTTGACTGCCGGTATTTTTCGTATTCATTTTAATTTCAATTCTAACCAATCCCAGTTTCCGGAATCCAATTTTCTCCAGCAGTTTCACCGCTTTGGTGGTGATACCCCTGCCCCAATAGGTTTCGTCCAGAAAATACCCGATCTCCCCGCACAGTTTGTTATCCGGGTTGATTTTAATCCCGCAACCGCCAACCATCTTTGTGCCGTACATGATAGCGAAGTGCTGGTTCAGGCTTTTTTTATTCTGCTTGGCGTGTTTCTGCAGGATTTTTCTTTCCTCCGCAACTGATTTCGGGCAGATCCGGAAATAAATAAAATTGGGGTTGTTGAGAATCTCATAAAACCTTTTCGCGTCGGATACTTTTTGTTTGCGGATTGTTACTTTGAGCATTAATTAGTCGGCTATGTTTTTTTAGTACCTTTTTTTACAATTTTTTTCTCAATGCTTTTTAAATCCTGCAGAATATGTTGATATGATCCTATTGATCTCATAACACATAATCCCGGAAGTGTCTCACCAGTTGCTCTGTTCGGTACATATGCTGAAATTATGCCGGAGAACTTTGGCTCACCATTTTTATCAGCATAAAAAACGGGTCCGCCACTAACTCCATTAATTGCGACTCCGTCAACTAAATATGATTCTTCCTTGGGAATGTGGCAACTGATATGACCGGAAAAAAAACAAAGATCATTAGCAGCTACGGACGGAAAACCGCACCAACCGACTTCAAAACCTTGTTGAAGAATTTCGTCTTTGTCTATCAGGTCCAAAGGTTTTGGTATTATTGGAAGATCCTTATTTTTAAATAGGATAAATGCCACATCTTTCTCAGGATATCTTGTAATTGTTCTGTCGTTGTGCTTTAAAAGGACAGATTTTCCTGACTGATGGTGAATAATTCTGATTGGTTCCTCCCAGTCATCTTCATGAGAAATAACATGATCCGCAGTAGCAATACCAAGGAAATTGGTTTTTTCAGAATAAAAAATCTGAAATCCGGTTCCTGATACACTCGGAGTTTTGATTTTGAAAATATATGGTGTAATTTTCATTAAAGGATTATGCCAGTTTATTTGTTCCATAGATTTTATATAAGAATTAATTTTATTTGTTATTGTGATATGAATTTAACCACCATTTCTTAAATAAAGGAATTGTTAAAGTGGAAAGAAAAAATGCAACGGCAGGGACAATCGCATTAATAAAAGGTTTAGGCAATTTTGCAAAAAAGAAAAAGATAACTATAACAATATAGGTCAGCAGTAGGATAATAAATTTACGGATCCAGCTGGTTTCCCATGCTTTATCCGCCTCTACACGTTGATTTCGCTTTTTTATTTCTTCTATTTCACGTTGTAAATCGTCGAATGATGGCATAAATATGTACAGATTATCGAAACGGTGTGTTTAACTAGTTGTTGTTTGTTTTGAATCCTGCTGGATTCGTCGGCAACGTTCCAGATGGTAATCATAAAAAATACATCCCTCGCCGATACAACTGGTACGCGGGCAGACTTCCGCCAGACGGTTCGGGTCAATTGCTTTTTTCAAAATCTCTTTTATTTCATCTAAACTAAGTCTGGTTGGTGTCACGCCTTCCGGTGCGATCCCGCCGTTCTGAATGCTGTTGGCGGTCGTATCGTAATACCATTCTTCCACCCCTTTCAGGCGGGCAGATTTTGCCAGTTCATCAATACTGGTGATTTCCAGAACTGCATCTTTTTTGCGGGCTTCTTCAATACGTAACATGACAGCGACGTCTTTAAGATTGATATCGCGCATTTGCCTGGTGATCAGGTTCGTGTGTCCTGAAGATAATCGCTGTACTACCACATCCGCTTTGGTGTCCGGGTTTGCCCTTAGGAACCCCACCAGACTGACGTCGTCATTTTCCACGACTACTATTTTAACCAGCTTCTTGCCCTGAAACACTTCAAACTGGTCGGTCTTATTATCCTGCTGGAGTTTTTCCCATTCCTGCGGGAGGACAGTCATTCTTTTCCTCTCTTCTCTATAATGTGAAACAAAAATCGGCATAACGATATTGATAATCTTCTGCGGTTCACTCTGGTATTCGCGGTTCAGATTCATGATCAGACCGGAAAGTCCAAAGGCCCGGTCGATCGGATCATTGGAAATAATTCCCTTACCTTCCAGATCGTCTCTTTTGACGTAAGTTAGTAGTTTCTTCAAAGCGGGGTCGTTTTCCACTTCCAAGTATTTTGCCACCAAAGTGGTGGCACATTCGCCCGTGTTGTCTTTGCCACCTTCCTGGGTATGGTGGTCGAATTTTCCTCCTCCCATATCAATCAGCAATATCCCTTCAGCTTCATAATCGTCGGTAGTCTTACCTTCCGGCACGCTGTTCCAGAATTCTATTTTACTATTTCTGACCCCCGGGAATTTTTCTTCACCAAAAAGCTTCAATAACATGATCGCCACAATGTTGTCCGGATGCGGACGGGGGAAGATTACAATTGTATGGATTGGTTGGGGCATGGGAGGTAGTAACTAGTAATTGGTAAGTTGGTAATTTGTAAATAGTAATCGGTAAACGGTAATTGGTAATATTATGTAACCATTGCGAGCGAACACAGAGAGCGACGCAATCCCGATACTAATTTGGAATGATTATTAATGAGTAGCGGGATTGCTTCACTCCGCCTTGGCGGAGTTCGCAATGGTTTCTTTTGTAAGTATAACGCAAAAAGCTTTATAAAAAAAGTAGGCCCCCGGGAGTAAACATCTAGCAGAATTGCAGATGAATACTCGAGGGGGCACAGTAGGAAAGAACTTGGAACGTCTAGCGGATGCACTCCTGAACCAGCTCAACGATCTTGAGCGAGTGGATGCACGACGCCGGCGTGTGACTGCCGGTCCGGGACCAGTTCTGGAGGGAGTTGAACTCCCTCACGAAGAACCAGATCTTCTCCGGCTTGATTGCGTAGTTGGGGCTGGCGAAGCGTTCCTGGATCAGGATGGACTCGAACAGCTTCTCGAGATGAATCCGGGACGCAACGCGCTTGTTCGTCAGGATCGAGATGTTCCCTGACCTGCGCCTGATGACCAGGAGGTCAGCCAGGTTCAGATCGAAACATGCCGACGCTACGTCCTGGTTATCGGTCTCGAGAAGAACTCCCCGGAGACCATTGCCGAACGTGAACGTCCGCGACTTCTTGAAAATCTCCACTGCACGCAGTCTTGCCTGGTGGCGGGCCTTCTGGTGTTTCGACCAGATCTCCCGCCAGAACTTGACCTCGGAGAGAATCTCCTTGTCAGTGGCGCCGTTGATGGCCATGTTGCGGATGTATCCGGAGAGACTCCAGCTACTCTTGTGAGCATGGAACCGCCAGTACTCAGCCATGACCTCGTCGCTACGCAGCTCCGGGTCAGGCTTTCCGCGCGCCATCAGATGCGCGTCGATGACCTTGAACATCTGGTTCAGAACATTCTTGTTCGCGAATCCCATCTTGCACATCGACAAGATGATCAAGGCGAACGCGTAGGGCAAGCCCTTCAGCTCACCCGTCTTGTTGTTCTGGTTGGCGAGTGCCACCAGTTCCAACGGTGCGGGGTGGTTGATGCCGAAGTCGTGAGCCACGACTCCGGAAGAGGAGCCGAACCCACGCTCGCGGTACATGTTGAAGTCCACGTCCACGAGGTAGAGGTTGCGCGAACGGGCGCTCTTCTTCTGAGCGTCCGTCAACCAAACTCGGTCGGCGAACTCCAGGGTCGTGTCCTCGAGTTTCCACCCGAGTGTGTGCATCGCCAAGTAAAGCGCGACGACCTTATCGAATTTCAAGGCCGCGCTGAGAAGTCCCTGATACCGCATCATGGGGTTTCCTCCTGCCATGACAGAGGTTGTTTGTCCCGTTGTTGGGACTTTGTTCCGCGTGAGCAGAACGTTGTCGAAGAGCATACTATGTCTCCTCGTATGAATCGGCAATTTAGAATTGTCGGCTCAAACGAAAAGCTTTCAGGTACCAATGGAGAGATACTGAAAGCGCCGATTGTTGACATAGCTCTCTCCAGAATTCTATGTTAACAGGCCAGTATATACCTAAATTGGGTTTTTGTCAACCCCGTTTGGGACAAAGGGAGAGCAAGCTCTCCACCTACATTCTTGCATCAGTACTTTTTAGCTAATATTAGCAATTAATTAATTCTATGGATTACCGCTGGAGTTTATCCCCGCGAAGGCGGGGACGGGAATGACTTGTTGTTTTGATTGTCATCATCGGGCTTGACCCGGGGATCCATTACAATAATATATTGAACCAGCGCTCCGACAAGCGACCAGTTTGGACAACCAAAATCGGGTTTTCTGCAGGGCGGAACGCAACCCCACCCTTAACCTTTAGACAATAGACAAGTATAATTAAAACACTATGCAGAAAAAACTGGAAAACATACCACAGAAGCCGGGTGTCTACTTTTTCAAGGACCAGAAGAATAACATTCTTTATATTGGCAAGGCAACTAACCTGAAAAGCAGGGTGCGTTCGTATTTCCAGAAATCCGCTTCTTTGGAAATCACTAAGCAGATCATGGTGCAGAAGGCGGTGGACGTGGACTATGTAATAGTGGATTCGCCGACGGAGGCACTGCTACTCGAATCCAGTTTAATTAAAAAATACAAACCGCCCTATAATATCAGTTTGAAAGATGATAAATATTTTGTGTATCTGAAAGTAACATTGGATGAAGAGTTTCCGCGGGTGCTGACGGTGCGCCGGGTGGAAAAAGATAAAAACCGTTACTTCGGTCCGTACGCGTCCGCCACGGCGGTGAAAAATACTTTGCATCTTTTGAAAAGAATTTTTCCGTATAAAATTTGTAAAAATCCGCCGGAGCAGCCGTGTCTGGGATATCATATCGGCCGGTGTCTGGGACATATTACGGATACAAATACGAAAAAAGATTATCAGCAGATCGTCCGGGGGGTGATCAATTTTCTGGAAGGAAAAAATACCAAAATTGTTTCCGATCTGAAAGCGGAAATGAAACTGGCATCCAAGCAGAAGAAGTTTGAAAAGGCGGCCCGGCTGCGCGATCAGATTTTTTCCATCGGGTCGGTAATGGAACGGCAGAAAGTGGTGTCCACCAAAAAAGAAAACCAGGACTTTGTCAGTATCGCCCGCACTGAAAGCATTGCCGCGATCAATCTGTTCATGGTGCGGGAAGGAAAACTGATTCACCAGGAAAGTTTTCTGCTGGAGCATGTGAAAAACCGACCGGATGAAAAACTGCTGGAGTCATTTTTGAGCCAGTATTATTCACAAGTTTCCCAATTCCCGAAACAGATTTTTATTCCCGTAAATATCAGCGATTTTGAAATACTGGAACAGTTCACCAAAGCTAGAATCACCGTTCCGAAAAGAGGACGCAAGCAGAAACTGATTAAACTGGGAGCGATCAACGCCGAGCAGTATTTGCGCCGGCATGAACTGGAAGTTGCCGGCCGTGATCAGATCGGCATGAAAGCAATTCAGGAGCTTGCGGAGAAACTGGGCCTGAAAAAACCCCCGCACCGGATCGAGGCATATGATATTTCCAATATCCAAGGTACCAACGCGGTTGGATCCATGGTGGTTTTTACGGATGGAATGCCGGATAAAGCGCAGTACCGTAAATTTAAAATCAAGACCGTTAAAGGTGCGAACGATCCGGCAATGATGCGTGAGGTATTGAGTAGAAGGTTTGAAAAAGTAAAAGCCGAAATGAAAAATCGCTGGTTGTTGCCGGATCTGGTTATTCTGGACGGAGGTAAGGGGCAACTGAGCTCGGGGGTTTCGGTCTTGGCGCGTGGCGGAATTAAAATCCCGATTGTGGCACTTGCTAAACAAGAAGAAGAAATATTTGTTCCGGGAAAAAGCGAATCAATCAGGATCTCCCACGATTCGGAAAGTTTGAAAATACTGCAGAGGATCCGCGATGAAGCGCACCGGTTTGCAATCGGATTTTATCGTTCAAGACACAGGAAGGCGACACATCGGTCGCTTCTGGACGAGATTCCGGGAGTCGGACCTGTCTCTAAGAAAAAACTGATCCGGGAATTCGGTTCGGTGCAGGGGATTCGTGATGCTGATGTTTTGCAATTGGAAAAAGCGGTGGGTAAAAAATTAGCAAAAATTGTGAGAGAATATTTATAATGTAACAAGGGGTGTGGACTGATTAGTCCACACCCCGCTCAAGATAAATAGAATGCCAAAGAAAATAAATATAGAGGAAGAAAGTGAAGAACTGAAAGCAATCCGCCGTCAGAAAAAGAAAACACCCCGTATGAAAGTTTCGGGGAGTTCAGTTCGGCAGCTTGCGAGGATAATTAAAGAAAAGTCTGTAAAAAAGTAACCATTGCCCGATACCTTTATTTCATTAATGCCCGGCCTGCAATGTTTGTCCGATCTTACCCTTGTATATATTTATTGGGTATTTCGGTGATAAAACGGGAAGGGACGGACATTCTGGTACTGCCCCAGATTGTTCTTTGTTCAGTATGCGTGATGTATACCCTTTTTCTGGCGCGCGTGATCCCAACATAGCACAGCCGTCGCTCTTCTTCTATTTCACCGGGCTCAAACAGGCTGTTAGTATGGGGGAAGAGACCTTCTTCCATGCCGGCCAGAAAAACAACGTCGAATTCCAAACCCTTAGCGTTGTGGGCGGTCATCAGCGTTACACCCGGCTTAGTGCTGTCCAGAAGGTCAATGCCGTTAACTAAAGACACTTCTTCCAAATATTGATGGATTCCATCCAATCCTAGAAGGTTATCAAACTTTTTTGCCACGGATTTCAACTCCATAATATTTTCCCAGCGGGTTTCCCCCTCTGATGTACCGTCCTGCGTAAATTTTTTGTAGCCGGTTTTTAAAAGGATCAGATCGATAATTTCCCCAGGTGTCAGACTATTTGCTTTGAACTTGATATCTTCAACCATTCCGCCAAAATTCTCGAGCGCCAGTGCCGCGCGTTTGGACAGGTCCGGGATTGATTGCGCTTCCATGGTTGCCTGCAGGCAGTCAATATTTTTCTCGGCGGCGTACCCGCATAAAACAGACAGCGTCTTTGCGCCGATTCCGCGGGTTGGTTCGTTGATGATTCTTTTCAAGCTGATGGAGTCTTTCGGCTCTAAAAGTATCCTTAAATATGCCAGCACATCTTTAATTTCTTTACGTTCATAAAACCGTACGCCGCCGACAATCTGGTAGGGCACCCCGTAATCCAAAAGCGATTCTTCCAGTGCCCGGGACTGTGCGTTGGTTCGGTACAGGACGACAAATTTTGATAAATCAACTGTATTTCCCCGGATTTTCTGCTGGATCTCATTTCTGACGGACGGGGATCCGATGCGCATGCTTCTTTTAATTCCCTCTACGCGCATTATTGTATCTAAAATTCCCATTCCTTGGGATTCTTCTGATTCATAGACTATTTCATCGCTATCGCTTTCATTTTCTTCTTCGGGATTCAGGCCGAATATTTCTTTGATAATGAAATCACCTTCGTCACTTTCATCTGTTACCTGCTTCACCACTATTTTGTTGCCTTCCACCTCATCGGTCCAGAGTTTTTTGTCTGTACGTGACGCGTTTTTGGCAATTACGTAGTTGCTGGCATCAACAATCGTCTTAGTGGAGCGGTAATTCTGTTCCAGGTGGATTACTTTTGCATCAGGATAGTCTTTTTCAAAATCCAGAATGTTCTGAATATCGGCTCCGCGGAAGGAATAAATACCCTGCCAGTCATCACCGACTACGCAGAGGTTACGGGACTGCTTAGCCAGTAGATTGGCGAGAACATACTGAGCATGATTGGTGTCCTGGTATTCATCCACCATAATATATTGAAAACGCTGCTGGTATTTTTCCAGCACCTCCGGGAATTTTTGGAAAAGTTTGACAGTCAGCATGATCAAGTCGTCAAAATCCAGGGCATTCAGGTTTTTTAGCTGTCTTTGATATTCAATATAGGCATCCGCGGCGATCTTTTCCAGATGTTCCTTGGCTCTGGACTGGAATTCCGCAGGTGTCAGCATATTATCTTTCCCCTGATGACAGATCATGCTTAAAATAGTGCGCGGTGAATATTGTTTCGGATCAATATGGAGAACTTCAAACACTTCTTTCATTACCGAATTCTGATCATATTGGTCATAAATAATAAAATTGTTGTTGTAACCCAGCGCTCCGATTTCTTTTCTCAGTATTCTGACGCAGAAGGAATGGAAAGTTCCGACCCAGGGCTGCCTGTCATTGAAAAGCTGGGAGGGACTGAATTTTGTATGCAAAAGCTGTTCCACCCGCTGACGCATTTCAGTAGCTGCTTTGTTGGTGAAGGTAACTGCGAGGACTGATGACGGCTGTACTTGGAGTACGTCTATTAAGTAAGCAATCCGGTGGACCAGCGTGCGGGTTTTACCGGAACCGGCTCCCGCCAAAATTAAAACAGGGCCATCGGTCTGTTTTACTGCTTCCAGCTGTTTATTATTTAAATCTTTGAGGATAGGGTTTTCCATATTGGTTAACCTACTATATCATATTGAGTTAAAAAATCTACTATAAATAAAGGATATGCCATACCTTTACAAATAGCGCCCCATATGTTAGACTAGAAACCAATCGCTTTCCGGTAATTAAACATAGGACAAGATTAATTCTTTATTTTTTTTGCGAAAGAAATGCAAAACATCCTAAATATTGTTCAGTTAGTAGTGGCGGTTATGCTGATAATCGCGATTTTACTTCAAAATAAAGGGGCCGGCCTCGGTGGTGTTTTCGGCGGAGATGGAAACACATATTCAACCAAGCGCGGCTTTGAAAAAAACTTACATATTATTACTATCGTGCTGGCTGTGTTATTTATCGGGCTGGCACTGAGTAATTTCATCATTTAATTTATATCTTCCTGTCGGAAGAATTACTTATTCTTAGGTATCCACAAGGACTTATTCAGAGTGGGAAAAGATAACAATACAGCGGAAGAAAATCCATCAGTTGAAAAAAATCCTGAAGGTAGGAATAAATTTTCAAACATGTTTTCAGTTATTAAAAAAAGCAAAAAAAATAACGACGGTTCTTCAGATAAAGACAAATGGATAAAAAAGCATAAACTGATGGAGAAAAAACTGGTAACTTCGCTGAACGATAAAAAAATTCCGACCTACCGCCAATTCAAATATCTACCGCGCTATTTTACCAAAAAAGAATCTACCATTGTACAGATTGCGCTGACTGTTTTCATTATTTCGTTCCTGTTTGTTTTGGTCAGGGTTTATCAGACCGTAACCCATGTTGTTCCTCAATCCGGCGGAAAGTATACGGAAGCATTGGTCGGATCGCCAAAGTATATCAATCCGATACTGTCTCAAACCAACGACACGGATATGGATATCGCCAGATTAGTTTTTTCCGGTTTATTGAAAATTGATTCAGATTTGAAATTAGTAAACGATCTTGCGGAAAAGTACGAAATATCCGAGGACCAGAAAGAATACACGGTGTATTTGCGCAAGGATCTGAAATTCCATGACGGTCAAGACCTGAACGCTGATGACGTATTGTTTACCTTTGAAAGTATCCAGGATACGAGCTATCGAAGCCCGTTATATCTGAATTTCAGCGGTGTGGGATTGCAGAGGATTGATGATTATACAGTCAAATTTGTTTTGCAGGAACCTTTCACTCCGTTTTTATCCAGTTTAACTTTTGGTATTTTACCGGAACATATTTGGGCCGAAATATCGCCGGAATCAGCGTATCTGGCTGAATATAATTTGAAACCAATCGGTTCCGGGCCGTTTCAATTCAATAATTATACAAAAGACAAAAACGGAAATATTAAATCATACGAACTAAAGAAATTTGAAAGTTTTTATGATAATAAACCGTATTTGGATCAGATTACTTTTAAGTTTTATCCGGATCCTATATCGGCAATGGACGCGGCAAAGAATAAGAATGTTGATGGCGTGAGCTTTGTCGCCAATGAATATAAGGAAGAACTACAAAAAAGAAATGGAAATATAGAATATCATTCCCTACGTTTACCCCAGTATGCCGCGGTGTTTTTCAACCAGAAGAATGAACTGCTGAAGACCAAAACCGTGAGAGAAGCGCTGGCCTATGCTGTTGATAAGCAATCAATCCTACAGAATGCGTTAAACGGGGAAGGCGAGATAATCAATGGTCCAATATTGCCGGGTTATGTCGGTTATAATCCTGAGATTAGAAAGTATGAGTTTAACCTGGATGAAGCTAGGCGGATTTTGGAGGAAGATGGCTGGAAGTACCCGGATGCTGTTGACGGTGAGCCGGCGCCTACGGTCCGCGTTAAGGACGGCGCGGAACTGGCGTTCGCGATTTCTACTATTAATTCATCGGAATATCTGGCGACACTTACGATAATTAAACAAGCATGGGAAAGTATTGGGGTACGTTTAGAGGTAAAGGAATATTCAACCAAAGATATTCAGAAAAGAGTGATTAAGCCACGCGCATATGAGGCGCTGTTATTCGGAGAAATAGTCGGAACTGATCCGGATCCGTATCCTTTTTGGCATTCTTCGCAGAGCAGGGACCCGGGCCTGAATCTTGCAGTGTTCTATAATAAAGATATTGATCAGCTGTTGGAAGAGGCCAGAAAAACGAATGATGAAGAACAACGTCGACTGAAATATTTGCATTTCCAAAACATTCTAGCAGACGAGATCCCCGCGATCTTTTTATACAATCCGGTTTATACATACGGTTTGGATGAAAAAGTCAAAGGATTGGAGGGTCAATATATTTCCGTCCCCTCAGACCGTTTCTCCGGTATTTTAAATTGGTTTATCAAAACCAACCGTAGATGGGGAAAGGAGTCTTAGTATTGTGACAAATTAAAATCAGGGGATGTGGTGAAACTGCCATAAACCGCTAAAGGGTTCATGGCAATCCAGTTGTACGTGATTATTAGACTAACATTTTTAGTGTACGGTTTTTAAAAATTAGGGGATGTGGTGAAACTGGCATACACGCAGCGTTCACCTGCCCGCCCGTCCATCACGCATATGCGGGATGGACGGACCCGCCATCTTGCCAGATTTATTGGTAAGATATATCTTTTCAAAGTTAAAGTACATAAAAAACATGCCGAAGTGGTGAAACTGGTATACACGCAGCGTTCAGGTCGCTGTGGGCGCAAGCCTGTGGGAGTTCGACTCTCCCCTTCGGCACCAAAATTCTATTATTCACTATGGCAAGGCCCGCCCGCCAGAGTGCCTCTGGCACGTCGGGCGCGGCAGGCGGGGGTCGCTGTGGGCGCAAGCCCGTCCAATTTCTAAGAACACATATCAAATCTTTCTTTGACGCAAAAATTGTACGGGCAAGCTCGTGGGAGTTCGACTCTCCCCATCCCCACCAGAAAATTATTTGAAAGCTATATTATTTGAATTAAATCATTATCAATTTATGAATCCAAAAAACACAAAACATCGTTCAAAACAAAATAACCGGATCAGAGTTTATCGCGCAGATACCGCCGAGATAAAGCAGGATAAAAAAGAAGAAATGAATAAAAGAGGCGAGCCGGTACTGAAAGTTATTGTCATGGGTGGAAATGAAGAAGTGGGTCGCAATATGACGATTCTGGAATACGGCAAGGACATTATTATCATTGATATGGGTCTGCAATTCCCCGAGGAAGATATGCCGGGGATTGATTATATTATCCCGAATATTTCTTACCTTAAGGGTAAAGAAAAAAATATTAAGGGGGTAATTATCACTCATGGTCACTATGATCATATCGGCGCTATTCCACATATCATGAATAAAATCGGAAATCCGCCGATTTATGGCAGTCCGTTAACACTCGGTATTATTGCCAAAAGACAGGACGATTTCAAACAAAGCGGAAAATTGAATCTGAATCCGGTCAGCAATAAGGATATTTTAACTATCGGCCGGTTTAAAATTGAATTCTTCGGCGTCAGTCATAATATCCCGGGGTCATTTGGCGTAATTGTTCATACTCCGGTTGGTCCGATCGTGCATACGGGAGACTTTAAACTGGATCTTCAGCCGGTCGGTGACGTGGAACCGGATATTGCCAAGATTGCCAGACTAGGTGAAAAAAATGTGCTGGCTCTATTGTGTGACAGTACCAACGCAACCCAGCCCGGTCATCAGTTCACTGAAACTGAAATCCAGGGGAATCTGGAAGATATTATCCGAATGGCTCAGGGCAGAATTATTGTCGGAACATTCGCCTCCCTGTTAATGAGGGTTCAGCAAATTATCCAGTTGGCGGAAAAATACAACCGCAAAGTTGTGATTGACGGATACAGTATGAAAACAAATATTGAAATTGCTCAAAAGCTTGGGTACTTAAAAATCAACAAAGGCACTTTACTGCCAATGAGTGAATTACAAAACTATCCAAGTCGCAGGATTCTGGTACTTTGCACTGGTGCTCAGGGTGAGGGTAGGGCAGTACTGATGCGTATCGCCAACCGCGAACATAAGGTGATCAGAATTGAGCCGGAAGACACGGTTGTATTTTCATCTTCCGTCGTACCGGGTAATGAAAGATCTGTTCAGAGACTGGTTGATACTCTGTACCGCGAAGGCGCGGAAGTAATCAACTATAAAATGATGGACATTCATGCGGGCGGACACGCGAAGCAGGAAGACCTTAAATTGATTATTAAACTGATCAATCCAAAATATTTTGTTCCGATTGAAGGCAATCATTCATTCTTGAAAGTCCATGCTAAAGTAGCAATGTCTGTCGGTTTTGATCCGAAGAAAATATTCGTCGCCGATAACGGACAAATCATGGAATTTACCAAGACAACCGGACGACTGACCTCAAAAAAAGTTCCATCTGATTATGTGTTTGTGGACGGGTTGGGCGTGGGTGATGTTTCCAACGTGGTTCTACGTGATCGTCGGATGATGTCTGATGACGGTATGCTGGTTGTAATAGCCACAATCGATGCAAAGACCGGCAATCTGATCGGCAATCCGGATATTATCTCCCGCGGGTTTGTATATATGAAGGAGAATAAAAAACTAATCTCAGATACCCGGGAAAAAGTGAAGAATTTGCTGAATGACAAACATCCGAATTCATCGGCCAACGATGCTTACATAAAAAACAAAATCAGGGATGATATCGGTCAGTTCCTATTCAGCAAAACACAAAGGAGACCGATGGTTTTGCCGGTGGTGATTGAGGTGTAATTAGTGTGAAGTTGACAACTGACGATTTATAGTGTATAATTGCTAGGTAAACATTAATTTAACCTAATGTTTAAGGAGGCAAACACAAAAAATAACAAATTGATTCAAGTTTTTTGTTATAAGGAATAAGCTGCTGCTACATAGCAGCTTTTTTATTTTATTAAATACGAATTAAATAATTAATAAATAAGTACATGAAAAGTCTCAAAAAACTCGCCAAGTTTGGTGGTATCAGTTTTTTTGCGGTTGCATTACTTCTTTCCGGAGCGAATATTGCTGCTGCGGAAGACTATCAAGATCCCCCTATAGATACGCGTGTCACTTCATTCACTGTTACTCCCGAATCGACGGCATTGGGAGCAACTACCACCTACAACATCAGTCTTACTTTAAATACGGCAGTAGCGGAGATACCGCTTTGGACCAGCGGGACGGGTGTGCCATTAGGAATAAGTTTTAATACCAGCGGGGGATGTCCACCCGAAGTAGATTGGCAAGCCTGCGGAGTTGATTTATCAAATGCCGCAATCTCAGGCTTAGCTGGAAGTGTTATTCCTGATAGTTCTCAAAATTATATTTATTTTTTCGCCGATGATTCTCTGTCCGCCGGGACAATTAATTTCTCTATTACAGGTGTAAAGAATCCTTTATACGGTGGCGGTTTATTCTTCGGTAAAATACAAATTCAGTCACCGCAGTTGCCACCGGGAGAAATGTGGCCGGAAGCGACTTCACCTAATTTTATTTTGGGAGCCGTATCATTTTACGGCAAGGTGCTGACTCCGAGTGGAACTCCGATTAACGGAGTCGGTGTCAATGTACGCAATGATAACTTTTCGGTTAACAATAGCTCCGGCGCTGACCCGGACGGAAATTTTGCAATTCCTTCCACGGGTATGACAGCAGGCGGTGCATATTTTATTGAAATATGGCTGCCGAACGGTACTCAAGGATATATTGCTCCAAATGCCATTCAAAAAACTTATTCTGGTTCAGCGGAAAACGTCGGAACTATTACATTGGCTGTCGCATCAAAAACAATTACGGGAACGGTTAGTTATGACACCGGCGGAGCGGTGACAACAGCAAGTGTCAGAGCCTGGAATAATAATGGGGCAAGTTCCCAGGCGGATGTAAATGCTAGTGGTCAATATACTATGACAATCGGCGGTGGAACTTGGGAGCTGATGATAGACAAGCAGTATGGACCAAATGGACCAGTAGAAACAGACTGGGTATATAATAATCAGCAAAAACAACAGATATCATTCGCAGACAATAATAGTACTGAAGCACAAACAGTTAATTTTTCAGTGCAAAAAACAAACGCGGTTATTAAAGGATGCGTAAAAACTCCTGATGGCAATAAACTTCAAGGAGGCTGGGTGGACATCCGGTCCGGTGAGGGACAGGGAAACGGTGCCGGTATCGACGGTCAATCCGGTTGTTTTACTGCCAATGTCAAAGACGGGTCTTACAAGTTACAGGTATTTCCTAATAATCAGGATCCGAGCATGGCTAGATTCTATCTTCCTGAAAGAGATATATCAGTTGGAAATGGAGAAACTGTTAATCTTGGTAATCTGGTAATGCAAGAGAAAACTTCCCAAATTACCGGTAAGGTATCATTGCAGGATGGAACGGGTGTCGAGGGTATCCGAATCGGTTGTTGGCAGAATAACGGTTCCGGGTGGGGCGAAGCACAATCCGGTACAGACGGAACTTATTCTCTCTGGTTATCGCCGGGGAAATGGCAATGTGAGGCACAAACCTGGGGTGATTCCTTATATATTCCCATCCGCACAAGCGGTCCGATGAGCTTGTATGAATTAAATGCTAATCAAACAATCACTGGAGTAAATCATTTAGTCCAGATGGCGGATGCTACATTGACAGTAAAAACAGTTGATAAAGACGGCAAGGCAATTTCCGGCAATGCCTATGGCTGGGCTTATGCCAGAGTCAAAGGTTCAGGATATGAAAAGGGTTCAGAATTTGGCGGTAATCTTGATCGGGGTACAGCAAGTATTAAACTGATCGGCGGTAGTACATTCATTGTCGGTGCAAACATGCCACCGGACCAGGGCGGATATTTGCTTGATAAAGAAGTGGAAATTGCCGTTCCAAAAAACGGATCAAAAGAAGTAACGCTTACGTTGATTGTACCGGATGCCGAAATTTACGGATTCCTGAAAGATCAGGACGGCAAAGTGATAACCGGTGTTGAGGCTGATATATATGCCAACGTTGCGGATAAGATGGGTCCGAACAGTAATCCCGGTGCCTTTGCCAGAGTGAATACGAAAGACGGCAGTTATAGCCTGAAAGTACGCGGAGGATATAAATATGTTGTTGGATATTGGTTCCAGATGAACGACCAATTTGTTCAGACTCATCCGGATTATTCTCCATTTACGGTTTCAGTAGGCGGGCGAGTACCAAAAATCCTTACCGCGTTCCGTGCTAATTCGTCTGTTGATGTGACACTGCTCGATCCGAACGGCAAAAAAATTGATTTTGGATTTGTTTGGTGTTCTAATCAATTTTCCATGAAAGATAAAGTACGAGGGGATTTCGAGGGCGGTAAAGTAATTGAAGCGGGTGGTGATGTAAGAAATGGAATAGCGCATATTCCGCTGATCTCCGGCGAATATGAATGCGGAGCAGGTATGAAAAGCGGAGACAATTCCTATATGCCTCCGGAAAATGAAGCCATAAAACTGAAGTCCGGTGATGCTAAAAAAATATCATTAGAATTTCGTAACGCAGACGCCACGCTGTCAGGGTTAGTAACGCGTGATGATGGCGGTGCAGTGCCTTTCGGCTGGTGTCATGCCTGGCAGAATGAGGGTGGATTTTCAGGTGCCGAAGTGTTTGATGGTACGACCAGCATACCTCTGACAATTGGAACATGGTATGTCGGATGTGATTCAAAAATTGATGATTCCGATAAATTTTTCCGATCGGATGAAATGCAGGTAGTTGTTTCTGAAAAAGGAAAATTAAGCAAAGATTTTGTTCTGTCTGAAGCATCGTTCAGTATCCCGGAAGGATTGACCGTAGTCTTTGATTCAACAACACTGAAAACTATTAATCTGCCGGACGGCACAAGCCTTTCTATTCCGGCAAATGCGCTGGCCACTGAGGGAGACGTCACAGTAATTGCTACGCCGAATGTGAATGTGTTCCAGACATCAGACACCAAGATTCCGTTCTATGCCTGGGACTTTGAGGCGCTTGATAGCAGTCAGCAACTGATAACTGAATTCAACAGTAATGTAACTATTTCCATTCCATATGATCAGGATATTCTGGAGGAATTGGGGATTGAAGAAGAAGGATTAGTCGCAAAGTATTACGATGACACTGCGGGTTCCTGGAAATTGCCGACCGGCGTTTCCCTGGATACGGAGGGTAATGTAATTGTCGTCCAGGTAAATCACTTTACAAACTACGCGGTTACAACGGGTGAATCCGTAGGTTCTGCATCCGCTGAGAACGGTCCGTTTAACCTGGTTGCCACTCCAATGTCAGAAGGCGGTCCGCAGGTTGGCGTCTTCGATAAGGACGGCAACATGATCGCAACCTGGTTTGCTTATTCCTCTACACTGCGGATGGGTTTAACCACTGAAGTTGCTGATCTGGACGGGGATGGTAATCCGGAAATAATCACGATTCCGGGTGAAGGATTTGACGCTCAGTTGCGTGTGTTCGATAAAAATGGAAACGTGTTGAGCCAATTTATGGCATATCCAACAGGATTCAGAAATGGTGTCAGCGTAACCGCATATGATTTGGATGGCAACGGTGAAAAAGAGATTATTACTGTTCCCAAAGACGCGGCCGCTGATGTAAAAGTATTTGATCGTGACGGTAAACTGCTGGCCCGCTTCAATGCTTATGGTTCAGAATTTACCATGGGGGCAGAAGTTGAGGCAATGGATCTGGACGGTGATGGACAGGGTGAGATTGTCGCATATCCGACAGCCGGTTCCGGACAAGTTCGGGTATTCGACAAAGACGGCAATGTTGTAACTCAATTCAATACTTACGGTGAAGGTTATCGTAATGGCATTCACGTTACTCTTTCTGATCTGAATGGTGACGGTACGGTTGAAATTATTACTTCAACTAAAGACACTGTCGCACATGTTAAAGTATTCAACAAAGACGGCGGTCTTCTGGCCCAGTTTATGGGTTATGCCGCAACCTTTGTCGGCGGTACCAAAACCTATACCGGTGATGTTGATGGTGATGGTGACAAGGAAATAGTGTTACTGCCGGACACCAATGGTTCCGCTCAAGCCAGAGTATTCGACAAAGACGGCAACCTGCTATCCCAATTCTTCGCCTACCCTTCAGACAGTAAAGGATCTTTCTCTGCCGCTGTCGGTGATCTGGACGGTAACGGAGTTGCTGAAATAAGCTTTGGTCCGGGATCAGGGCTGGGACCGCAAGTACGCGTATTCGACAAAGACGGCAATGCACTGTCCCAGTTTTTCTCACTGCATTCCGGGTACCGTGGCGGTATCAATCTGTCGTTGATTAATCAATAAATTTAATTCTTCTCTAAGAAGAGAGAATCTAGAAATAAAAATCCTCCGCAAAGCGGAGGGTTTTTATTATATAAGCATTTAAAAATAAAAAGTGGCCTGATAGATAAAGTCTCTACCAGGCCCACGAACTATTGCGTACTGGGTTATTTCCCGAACAGCTTCTTGCGAAGCTCGTAGCTTTTCCCAGCAATACCATAGAAGACCACGTCTGCCATGATCTTCCCAACGAACACTCCGACAAGCGGATTGCCGAAGAGTTTTTGCGCGCCGAGCATGCAGGCCGGCCGGATCAGCGAGCTGTCGAAGAACTCGGCGGGGCCGAATTCCAAGACCAGGTTCCGGATCGTCCGCCAGATGATGCGCAAGAACGAGATGTCGTCCTTGCGGTGAAGACGGATCTCCCGAACGAAGGCGAATCCGTAGAATCCGACGTTCTCGCCAGCAGTGCCGGCGTAGGCGGTCGTGATCGGATTCGATGTGGACTGCTGGGCAATCAAGGCGCCAAGCATTGCCGTGATTGTTCCGCAAACCTCCTGCCAGCCATAGCGCTTAACCAGCATGATCAGGAACTGCCTGGTCTTGTATGGCATTGCTCGCAGAAATCGGACAGTTTGTTCAGCCGTCCCAAGTAACCACCTGGTCAGCCCGTGCCTTAGTTTTGGCACTTCTCTCTCCTTAGGAAGGAGCAGTCCTAATTGTTAAATAGGGGTTCTACCCTATATTAACCAAACAATATATCAGATATCCATGCAAATGTCAATACCAGTGGAGGTAAAAAATTAATTATGAGATTAGATTGGAAATATTATTTTTAATTGGAATATGTCGATTTTTTAAAAAAAATGTGTTAGACTGTAATATATGAAAGAAAAGAAATATATTTTTAGTGGCATTCAACCTTCGGGAGCAATCCATATAGGTAACTATTTTGGTGCTATAAAGCAGTGGGTTGAACTGCAAAAAGAATATACTGGGATTTTTAGCATTGTTGATTATCATGCCATTACGGTTGATTATGATCCGCATAAGCTCCAGAGGCGGATTTTAGAAGCGGCAGCAGACTATATTGCTGCCGGAATCGATCCTAAGAAAAGTATGATCTTTGTGCAATCAGATGTTCCGGAACATGTGGAACTGGCGTGGCTTTTTAATACTATTCTGCCGGTCTCTGAATTACGCCGTATGACTCAGTACAAGGAAAAATCCGGACAACAGCAGTCAGCAAGCGCGGGACTTTTAAACTATCCTATCCTGATGGCGGCGGATATTCTGCTGTACAAAGCGATAGGCGTTCCGGTTGGAGAAGACCAGATTCAGCATGTAGAATTAACCCGTACGATTGCCCGAAATTTCAACCGGAAATTCGGCAAGGTATTTATTGAGCCGAGCGTGATTCTGTCGCGCGGGTCACGGGTAATGTCCTTGTCGGACCCCAAGAAAAAAATGAGCAAAAGTTTAGGTGAGAAACATTACATCGCGCTTTCTGATAGTCCCAGCGTGATGCGTAAGAAGTTTATGAGTGCGGTTACAGATACAGGAGTAACAATGCACGAAAACAAAAAAAGCCCCGGGGTTTATAACCTTTTTGAATTGCTGGAACTGATGACGGATGCGCAGACTGTAGCGGGATTTGAAAAACAATATCAAACCGGCAGTCTTTCTTATAGAGATTTGAAAGAAACACTCGGTAATGCGGCGGTTGCGATGTTTGCGCCTTTCCAGAAAAAAAGAGCAGAATTATTATCGGACGAAAAAAAGCTGAAGAAGATATTGGCAGACGGTGCAAGTAGGGCGCGAAAAATCGCTCAAAAAACTTTACTTGAAGCAAAACAGAAGATGGGGATTGCCTAGTTAAAATACAAAGAGACGCTTTATCAGCGTCTCTTTTTGTTTCCAGTTTTTACTTTTAATATTGAGTTTCAGAATCAGCCCAGTCCTATCGTTTCTGCATTTATTTTTCTGCCTAAGTATTTTTGTGCTGCCGATTCAAACCTGGCGCTGTTTTCAGTAGTATAAAAAATTCTTTTTGGCGGTTGTGTTTGAGACGGTTTTGCAAATTGCGGATGCTTTTGTAGGTAGATTGCCAGTTTTTCGGCTACAATTTTTCCACTGTCCAAAACTTTAGCTCTTTTGCCGAAATAGTTTTGAATATCCTTCTGCAGCCAGCCATAATGCGTACAGCCCAAGATAACCGTATCAGGCTGGTAATTTTTCAACGGTCTGATATATTTTTTCAAAATCATTTTTGTCTCCGGACGTTTTTCCCAGTTTTCTTCAATTAGAGGCACTAGTAGTGGGCAAGCTTGCTGGACTACTTTAATTTTACGGTCTTCATTCTGCAATTCCCTGACATAAGATTTTGATTCTACTGTACTGCGGGTACCCATAACTGCTACCATCTTTTTTTTGGTTGTAATTGCCGCCTCTTCAGCCAGTGGCCTGATTACACCCAGGACGTTTTTGTCCGGATATTTTTTCGGTAAGTATTCCTGCTGCAGTTTTGGCAGTGCTTCAGCAGAAGTAGTGTTGCAGGCCAATATAATCAAATCACACCCTTGGGCAAACAGAAAATCCACAGCTTCTCTAGCATATTGATAGATTACTTCCTGACTGCGATTGCCGTACGGAGTACGGGCGTTATCGCCGAGATAGATATAATCATATTGCGGCAGGGTTCCCTCTATATTTTTATAGATTGTCAGCCCACCAAATCCTGAATCAAAGATTCCTATCATATTTTTCCTTCTTTATACCCAACCTAATCGTCCGGTCAGGCTCATTACTTCTTTTCTGTCTAATTTGTCTTCAATCTCCGGGAACTGTTCCAGGAAATCGGCAACAACATTTTTCATTTCGATAACCCGCTCCTTAGTATCTGCTTCAAAACGGACAGTAAGATACGGGCTGGTGTTGGATGCGCGAACGATCGCCCAGCTTTTATCATCAAAACTCATTCTTACGCCGTCGATTGTGATCGTTTTATATTGTTTGGAGAAATGCACCTGCACTTTTTTGATCACATCGAATTTAACTTCATCAGCGCAGGGCAGTTTGAGCTCGGTAGTTCTGACAGTAACCGGGAAGTCTTTAAACAATGCGGAAAATGGCTCATTCGACTCCGCCAGCAGTTCCAGAATTCTGGCACCGGCATACATACCGTCTTCACTTCGGAACAGTTCTTTAACAAAATAGATGTGTCCGGATACTTCTCCGCCGAAGATGATATCGGGATCCTTCCGGAACGTGTCTTTGATCGGCGCATGACCGGTAATATGCATCAGTGGTATTCCCCCGAATTTTGGAATCAGCTCTTCCATCAACCTGGTGCACTTAACATCATACAAAATTTTCTTTCCCGGATCGGTTTTCAAAGCTTCCCGCGCGAGCAGGAGAATCATCATATCGGTATCAACATATTCGCCGTTTTCATCCACGAATCCTACCCGGTCGCCGTCCGCGTCCAGTCCGATCCCGCAATCCGCTTTCGTTTCCACGACTTTTCTGCCCAGCTCCTCCATATTGTTCGGCATTTCCGGATCCGGCACATGATTCGGGAAGGTCGCGTCCGGTGTGGTGTATAGTTCCACAACTTCGCAGCCGAGTTTGCGGAAAAACTGCGGGGCAAAAAGACCGGCACTGCCGTTACCGCAGTCAATTACAACCTTCAGTTTACGTTTAATGTTCAGTTTTTTTGTCATGAATTCCTCGTAATCCGGATATACTTCTTTCTTTTTCAGTACACCTTTTTCCGCCTGGATAAAGTCCTCTTTTTCCACCATTTCTCTGACCACCTGCAGTTCATCACCATAGATTGGCAATACACCCTTGCCGTTCATTTTAAAACCGTTATAGAAATATACGTTGTGACTACCTGTAACATTTACCCCGCCGTCAAATTCGTAAAAACCGTTGGCAAAATAAACCAGGGGAGTCAGCGCGATGCCGACATCGGTAACATCGCACCCGGTGGAAAGAATACCGTTAATGAACCCTTGAGTCAGTTCGTTGGAAAACGGGCGCAGTTCCTGCCCGACCACGATATTTTTGCCGTTATATTTTCTTTGGATATAAGTTCCGTAAGCTTTGCCCAGTGCTTCGGCTACTTCCAGCGTAATATTAATCCCCGGGAAAGGGCCGTACCATTTTTCAAACTCTGCGATTGCATCTTTAGAAAATTCTTTTCCCGCGATGCCACGGATATCATACAGGCGGAAGATTGTTGGTGATACATTCATATTTTTTCGGATAAAATATGGCCGAGAAATTCCCGGTCATATTACTGATTATTTATTGCTTTCTGCTAAGTATTGCTTTTTGGTTTCGATGATTGCCCCGAATGCCCAAATTGCTGTCAGTATATTGATGAACCATCCGATTATCGGGATAGAAGTGATTACATAAACAAATGTAACGCCGATAATCATGGCGAGTAATAAAGAAAATGATTTGTCTTTTTTCTTCTTACCTTTAATATTCAGCAGCGCCCAACGGCCGATAAACAGTCCGACAAATATTTTACTGACGTATAATAGAATCATATAGATGACCATTACGATTATGGACAGCGGTATCCCGATAACAGTAAACAGCAGTATAAAGCATGCAATCGGAACTGTAATAACCAGTACTATCCCCCAGCCGAAACTTTTCAACGGCTCGGTTTGCATATAGTCTATTACTCTTACACTGCCTTTTTTCAGCATTGAAATAATAATCAAACCCACGATGAACAAACCGAAGATGCTGGTGATTTTAAAGAATGCCCCAGTTATTCCCGCGAGTTTAAAAAAGTCACTTTTATTGATCGGTTCTATGATTGATTCTTTTTGAATTATTTCTCCGCCGACTACAGCCAGATCGGAAACATTCGGCTTATTTATACTTGAGTAGGAAAGATTACCGGCAATGTTTGCTTTTTCGGTCAAAGTGATATTTCCATTTTCATCATTGGTATAAATATTCGCATTGCCACCGATTTTTGCGGCAATATAACTGGTGCTCGCTCCTCCGTCCACATGTCCGCCTACAGTGCCTTTCAGATTCATAGTTTCTGCGCCATACACCAGGCTCCAGCCGATTGAATTGGTCGGAGAAGTTGAAAAAGACTGGGCAAGCACATTGGTGTTTTTTCCGATTACCGCGTCTAGATTTACTGTGCTGCCGGCAACTCGGACATTCCCCATTACTTCGCCTTTGATGTTAATCGTGTTTCCCGCGGCAATCACATCACCCTGCACTACAGAATTAATAGTGATAGTAGTCCCGGCTACGATTATGTCGCCGTTAACCGGACCGTTGATTTCAATGTTTTCTCCAAAGCCGACAAAATTGTCATTAATTGTCTGATCCGAACCGATATAAATGTCTTTTTGGGTAAACATTTGCGTATCGGTAAATGCGGCAAGAGAAGTTTGGGGCTGGCTGAAAATAATACCCAAACTGGCTATAAAAACGACCGCAATTATAGAAAACCTTGTTCCACGTTTCATATTATAATATTAATGATTATACTCGCAATTATTGTAGCATTTTTCATTGGATTTATAAAGAGATCCAGGGGTGTTTGAATAATGTTTATAGATGTGCTAGCCTGGTAAGACAAACATGATCTAATTTTTCAACAATTTTCCATAAACCTTCGCCTTATCTGCGCGCGGGTTTTATTTATTGCATTTTTAAGATATTATTCAAGTGAAAGGAAAAATATGAATACAAATGATTTAAGGGAAACAGACAAAATAGTCGCAGAAACACTGGAAAAAGAGCTCAACCGTCAACGCAACGGAATAGAGCTGATTGCTTCGGAGAATTTTGTCTCCCAAGCAGTGATGCGGGCTCTAGGCAGTATCGGCACTAATAAGTACTCGGAAGGGTATCCCAATAAGAGATACTATGGCGGTTGTAAATATGTGGATGAAATAGAAAGCCTGGCGATTGAGCGGGCGAAAAAGTTATTTAATGTTGATCATGCCAATGTACAACCCTACTCCGGTTCGCCGGCCAACCTGGCGGTTTATTACGCATTGTTGAAACCGGGCGATACTGTCTTGGGCGCCAAACTCTCCTTCGGCGGACACATGACCCACGGCTTGAAGGTAAATTTTTCCGGCACGATCTATAACTCGGTTAATTATACTTCCGATCAGAACGGCTATCTGGATTTTGATGAAATCCGCAGTCTGGCCAAGGAGCATAAACCTAAACTGATGATTGCCGGTTTCACTGCCTACCCCAGAATTATTGACTGGGATAAATTCCGGGAGATTGCGGACGAAGTCGGTGCGTTTTTGCTGGCGGACATTTCCCATATTGCCGGACTGATCATCGGCGGACAGCATCCTTCGCCGACCAGAATCGCGGATGTTACCATGACCACTTCACATAAAACTTTGCGTGGACCGAGAGGAGCGATGATTCTATCCAACGGCACAGTTTCCAATTCCAACAAACCGGTGGAGCTGACCAAGGAAAATATCCCGACGCTGATTGACCGGGCTATTATCCCTGGTCTGCAGGGCGGACCGCATAACCATACGACAGCGGCGATTGCCGTCGCGCTCAAAGAAGCGATGCAGCCGGATTTCAAGGAATACGCGAAGCAGATTGTGTTGAATGCGAAAGCTTTGGCCAAATCTTTAATGGATGAAGGTATGGAACTGGTGACCGGCGGAACGGACAACCACTTGATGCTGGTTGACCTGACTAAAACGGGTATCACCGGCAAGGAAGCCGAAGTGGCGCTGGGAGAAGCCGAGATCTTTGTAAACAAAAATACCGTTCCCCACGATCTGCGCAAACCAACTGATCCGTCCGGCATCCGTCTGGGCACTCCGGCACTAACTACCCGCGGACTCAAAGAAAAAGACATGGAAATGATCGGACAGTTGATTGCTAAGGTGATAAAAAATGCTAACGATTCATCAGTGAAGGACGAAATAAAAAAACAGGTGAAGGAACTGATGGATGAATATCCTTTGTATGAAGGTTTGAGTTATATCTAAAAAGTAAATTCGAAATTACAATTCCTAAATACGAAATAATATTCAAATTACAATAATTAAAACAACATACTCTTTAATTCTAGAGTATGTAAAATAAAAAATTGTAATTTGTGATTTATTTAGAAATTAGAATTTTGATCTTAGGATTTGAAGCATATGGTAAAAATTATCAACGGCCGGAAACTGGCAGTCAGTATTCGCCGGAATCTGAAAAGAAAAATTGCAAAATCAAATATCCAGCCCGGACTGGCTGCTATTTTGGTCGGCAATGACCCGGCGTCGGAAACTTATGTCGGACTAAAGGAAAAAGCTTCCGCCGAGGTCGGTATCTATTTTGAAAAATATCTGTTTCCTGCCAAAACTGCGCAGACAGCCATTATTCAAAAAGTAAAAGAACTGAATCGGGATAAAAAAATTCACGGAATTCTAGTGCAGTTACCACTGCCCGGTCGGTTGAATGAAAACAAAGTAATCCAGGCGATTGATGTCAGGAAAGATGCGGACGGGTTTCACGCGGAAAATGTAAAATTATTTCTGAGAGGGAAATCCATTATACAACCCGGCCTGCCATATGGGATTGTAGTGCTTTTGGTAAGTACTCATATTTCACTGAAAAATAAACACGCACATATTCTGGCGAAGAGCCCGATCTTCATCGGCCCTTTGAAAAAGATGCTGGAAGAAAAAGGGGTTAAGGTTACTTCAGGAAGAAAGATTATATCAGCAAAGGATGCGGACATTGTAATTAGTGCTTTGGGGAAACCGCATTTTGTCCGAGCAAAACACATTAAAAAAGGCGTGATCATTATTGATGTCGGATACAATCGGAAAGGAAAAAAAGTTGTCGGTGATGTACATCCTTCGGTAATAAAAAAAGCCGGCTATCTTTCGCCGGTGCCGGGTGGGGTGGGTCCGATGACGGTCGCTTTGCTTCTGGAAAATACGTACCAGCTGGCAAAGCATATCAGGCGCCATTCATAATCCCTTTGACCCAATCCTTCCACTCACCGTTATTGTCATCTTCTGCTTGAAAGTGACGCCAAAATTCTTGTGGCTTCACCATTTTTATATTTTTGTATTCGCCAAGGAACAGAAGATCATTGTCTTCCGTCACAATGAATCCGGCCTTTCCATCGACCGCCGCTTCAATCAGTTTATTATCTTCCTTGTCCCATTTCACTACATTCACCCTGGTTTTGTGCGGGATGTGCTTTGATTTTCTGTAGAAATCCTCCAGTATCTCAAGATAGGCTTTTTCCCTGATCAATTCCCTTGATTTCTGTCTGTTTTCCTTCAGCAGGGAACGGTTAAAGACCGCCTGAAGCTTCATTTGCCGGCAGGCTTCAATAATCCGGAAGGAGTAGCTGGATTCGTCCTGCACCCCGGTGATTAATACGTTCGTGTCTAAAACTATTCTGATCATGGTGTTATTCTATAGGTCTTGTTACAAGTTAGCAAATATCTGGTATGATTGGGTGGTAAATGGTAATCGGCAATTCGTAATTGGTAATTGTATTCTAATATCCATGTTACAATAATATGACTATTTACCAATTATAGCCGCGAATTAATTCGCGGCTAACCCTTACCCCTAAAACCTAATTCCTAACAACAACCACCATGTCCTTCTCTATCGGAATCGTTGGTCTGCCGAATGTCGGAAAATCAACCCTATTTATCGCTTTAACCAAAAAACAGGTAGATGCGTCTAACTATCCTTTTTGTACGATCGAACCGAATGTTGGAGTAGTGGCAGTGCCGGATGATCGACTGGATAAACTAACTAAAATCTACAATTCAGAAAAAACTATTCATACAACCATAGAGTTTGTTGATATTGCCGGACTTGTAAAAGGTGCGGCTAAGGGCGAAGGTTTAGGTAATAAATTTTTGGCGCATATCCGGGAAGTGGATGCGATTGTGGAAGTAGTACGTGATTTCAAAAACGACGACATTATTCATGTGAACGGAAAAATCGATCCGGAAGAGGATGTCGCGACCATTAATCTGGAACTGATTCTGGCTGATCTGGAAACTGTGAGTAAGCGGTTAGGACCACTCGAAAAACAAACCAAAGCATCAAAAGACAAGGACCTGTTAAAAAACGTAGAGGTACTGCAGAACCTGAAAAAGATTTTGGAAAGTGAACAGTTCGCTATAAGTATGGAAGTGAATAAAGAGGATATTAAGTATGTTAAGGAATTGAGCCTTTTAACCTATAAGCCGGTGCTATATGTCTATAATGTTTCGGAAGACGAGATCAATACCCTGCGGGACAACCGCAAAACACCCAATCTGGCTATTTGTGCCAAACTGGAAGCGGAACTGGCGACACTGCCCGAAGATGAAGTGAAAGAATACCTGGCGGAGATGAAAATAGAACAGACCGGACTAGAAAAACTAATTGTGGAATCATATAAAATGCTGGGGCTGGTTACCTTCCTGACCGCCGGTCCCAAAGAAACCCGCGCCTGGACAGTGAAAAAGGGAACGCTGGCTCCCCAGGCGGCCGGGGTAATCCATACCGATTTTGAAAAAGGCTTTGTCCGCGCGGAAGTGACCAACTGGCAGGATCTGGTGGAACAAGGCGGAGAACAGGGAGCGAAAGAAAAGGGCCTAATGCATCTGGAAGGCAAAGAATACGAGGTAAAAGACGGGGACACGATCTATTTCCGAATTGCCTAGTTGCTTTACTCGTCTAAAGTATGATAATATAAAAACAGGGTCACTAATGAGTCACTTCTTCTGAGGAGTCGGCATGGACGACGACACAACCAAGCGAACATCTGCTCCGCACAAGAAGAGGTATGTCCCTCCCCCCGCAACCAAGAACGGTCTGTTGACCAGAAAGGGGGCCATCGTGCTCCAGTCCCGCAGGGAAGCTCCCCGTACGAGGAAGTTCATGGTTGCCGAGTCAGCTATAAGCTAGAGAGGGGGTGATCATATCTCTCTCAAGGGTAGGCGAGAGCCTAAATCTAACCCTTGGGAGTACGAAGGGAGGTGATCCCGTCAGATCGTTTTCATGACCACAGGTCGTGTTTCAATACTCATGCGCCGAGGCTTATCTGGGAGGGAAGCTTCGGCATTTTTTCTAAATAAATAAAATTTACGGACCACAAAGCGTGGTTTTTTTGATTAAAAATCCAAATATTTTATTGAGATTCAAAGCGATAGATATTGACAATCTGATGGTTCTTGCTAATATATTGGACTGGTCGCACATTCACAGTAAAACGAGTGGAGGAGGTGATGCAATGTCACCCAACGATGAGCATGAGTTGAATTCTCACATCTTCAAGGCCAAGTCCATGCAGGAACTCTATAGTCGCATGGGAGCCTGGCGGAAGATACGCAGGAGAACCTTTCTCTTTATCAGCATCGAACAAAACGGTGATATGTTCCGTGCTATCGCACTGACCGATCCGAGTGAGGTGGTAAATACCAGCATGGATGGTAATAGCCATGCCGATGTCACCGAACTCAAATAATTGGGCACTAGATAAGAGGATCTATCTACACGGCAATAGACCCTCTTTTTTCTTTGCAAAAAATTTGCCAGCATTATTAATAATCACATATTTGGCCACTGCAATGTGGTTTTTTGATATCCGTTCAACAAAGAGATCTTATAAATTAGACAAAAATATGGATATTGACTAGTATGAAAATAGCTTTCGTCTTTCCTTACCGGATTGCAAAGTGTGGTCAGCAGACGAGGAGGTGAGCGGAGTGAATCTCAGCACCTTCACCAGAATGGCAATGGGCCCTGCCCGTGATGATGCGGTTGCTGCGGCATATCGTCAACTCTGGCGCTCGGCTGATCGGGATGCGGCATTAGACGTACTACACTTCCACCGGCATATGCTGGGATGGCAGCTCTTCATCGAAGATTCCGTTCCCGTTCGGGAAAAGGCAAAACGACCCGCCTAAAGAGGTCGTTTTTTTAAAATGTTTTTTTGACGGCAATATCAAATAAATCACAAATGATTCTGTTACTTAACTAAAAATCTTAGCCACGCTAGGATTTTTAGTATTCACGATAGTGAAGATGCATTGATATTTTATTGAGGGAAACTAATATTTACGACATCATTTTTGTAATAGAAGTCGATCCAACGGCCACTATAGCTTGATTGTATTGGAGAATTATTTAAAGTCAATTTATACCAAATATCTTGTTGTTCTGATTGGTAGGTAAGATAAAAATTTGATTTGAATGGATTATTCAAAGTTAGTATTCTTTCTACATCTTCTGTACATGCTTCTCGTTGTCCGCCATCACCACAAAATGCGTCATAGCTTTGTGTTATTTGTATTTCTCCAACTTTTCTATTAGCTAAATAAGCTCGGGCATAAAATTTGCCAGTTAATTGGTCACCATTGCTATCTTCTGTTAAATCAACCTCTAGGGATATTTTTATTTGATCACAGTTATTACCATATTGTGAACATATAGGCGACATATACTCATTTACTTGAACTGTTTCCCCGGCGATATATGATGAGTTATCTTGTATGTCAATATTGCCATTAGTGGTGGGTTGATTTACGTTTGTATTTACTACTTGGTTTGTGTTTGTATTAGCAGTATTATTTATATTTGAATTTAAAGATGTGTTAGCGTTTACAATAACTGAATTTGTATTTGTGGTAATCGTGTTTGTATTTTCAGTATCACTCTGAGATACAAAATACCATATTAAACCACCACCGATCAAAACGGCCACTGCTATTATGGAAACCATTAATACTGGTGCAATTCCTCTTTTATTTATCATACTTGTTGATATTAATTTTAATTTCTTACTTATCAAATTATATCACAGACAAAATGCGATGTCTTGTCATAAACAAAAAAATGCATCAAAAAAAGTTCGGTTTAATATCTGTCAATTCGGGGTTAGTTCTTATGACTGTCTGCAGAGCAAGCTCTGCACCTACATTGTATTTTGAATGAAATATTACATTTTGGTGTAGGTGGCGAGTTTGCCAGATGCAGTTATTCGCAACTGCACGGGCTTGCTCGCCTAACTATTATTCAGCTAATGTTTGCGTGTACTCTTATATTTTTCTATACGATAAATTAATATATACGCAATAAAAATTGGAATGAATAATTTAAATGAGAGATAATATCTAAAACTAAAAACATCATGCAAGAAATCGCCAATAACGTCACCTAATAAAACGATAAATCCCGCAGTTAAACCAATACGCAATTCACTTATAATAGTTGATTTCTCTGAATCAAATTTTGATTTATCCATTTTTTTGAAAAAGTAATACACTTAATTTGTAGCTATTTACTTTTCTTTTTAATAATTTTTATTATACCTTTATTTGCGTTAACTTCTACTAAATCACCGTCATTTAAAACACTGGTTGCTATTTTAGTTCCGATAACGCATGGTTTTTTTAATTCTCTGGCAATGATCGCCGCGTGGCAAGTTAACCCTCCATCATCAGTAATAATAGCGCTTGAGTTAAAAATAGCCGGCATGTATTTGGGGCTGGTCATGCCTGCAACTAGAATATCGCCTTTTTTTACTTTCCCAACTTCGCTGGCATTGTGTATGATTTTTACTGTCCCGGTAACCATGCCGGTTGATGCTATAGTGCCTTTGATAGAATTGCCGGGCACATTTCTTAATGGCTGGTTGCTGTTTTTGAAAACATTTTCTCTTTGCTTGCGTGCTTCTTTACCTAAATAATACTGTTTTACCCCCACAGATCCGGGTGAGGCAAAGGCTGCACAAAATTTTTGTTTTTTTTGGGTGTATTGCGGAGTGATTTTATTTTTCTCATTTAACAACTTATTTAATTCATCGTCCCATAAATATTGAACATCTGTTTTTGTTAGTCCTGCCCGTTTTGAGACCTCTTGATAAAAATTACTGAAGCAATAATGGATATAGTCATCTGTTACGTTTCTCAAATCTTTGGTATAAGAAATCATTTCCAGTGCGTAAAAAACTTGTTTTTCTTTTTCCTTAAATTTGCAAATTTTGCGAATTTCTTTTTTTGTCGGTAGCTTTGATTGTATGTAATCCCTTGATTGCAGTAATTCTTTTACAGCCGTTTTATAATTTAAGGCAGGTCCTGTGTAATTAAAACCAACCCAGCAGTATTTATTGATAAATCTTTTTATTTCCGCATAAAGCTCCGGATGGTTGCTCATTAGAAATTTTTCACTTCTGTACCCACTCAAAAATTTCTTATATTTTTTTGATAATTTTGCAATAACTTTTTCCTTCTCTTGGTAAATAGTTGTGTCATCCGGGACAATAAGGATACCTAATGCCTGGTCGGGGGAAATATTTATTTTATTGAGCGCCGCACTATATTTATTGATAATTGTTTTAGCGTCACTTTGTAATACAGGAGTACACCATGTTATAAATCCATAAATGTATGATAGGACATATTTATTGACGGAATTGGTGTATATTTTTAAAATTTGCTTGTTATTAAATTTTTTCCAATGTTCATTGTCGAATGCCATAGCCGAAATTTTTGCATCATGGCATTTCCGTTTTAATTTTATTAAATGCTTATTGAGTTTAGATTTTGAATATAATATTTCAGTCGCCCGCTTAATAGCTAAACGATATTCTTTTCCGTGGAGATAAAATTCTACATTGTTATCATACCAAAAACATGCAGACGGAATGCCTGCACCGTAAATTTTTTCATTTTCTTTGCTCAGGGCGCTAAATTTTATCTTATACCAAACAGGCAAAGGAGGTATGTCAGGTCTTTTAGTTAGTAAAAACCATTCAGTATTAACCGCCTCATTAATTAATCGGTCGATTTTGGAGGTTTTGATCAAAATATTTTTATTCTTGCTTTGTGATTTCGTTTGCGCCGAAATCAATATCTAGTTGTTCTAACCGTGAACGATCTATATAAACACTTCCATTAACATTTCTTCCCGTTTCAAATATTACCGGAATTTTTTCAGGGATATTGTCGGGGTCTGTGCCAATGTCCAAATAAATAGATTCTGCCGGTTGGATATATCCGCCTAAATCATCGGAATCCATTTTATCAATACCGTATATTTCCTCGCCATCTGGTTTAACGAGTATGCCGGCATCTTTTAACAGTGACTCGGCAAACATCCCGTGGGTAGTAATATTAATTACCACATCTTTTTTTAGTGGGGTATCTTTTCTTTTTTTTGAGTACCGGGCTAATAATTTTTCTTTACTGACCAGTTGATGAGACAAACCGGCGGCCATTTTTTTTACGGCATCAGGATTATCTAGCACACTTTCAAAACCAATTTTTTGATGTTTTTGTCTGATCGGTGCAATTTGCTTTTGAATTTCTTTTGGTAGTTTTTCTATATCTACCATGAGTTCACCATTGGAATTGGCTTTGGTTAAAGTACCGCTTGTGTCTTCGTTCAAAACGGAGTTTATTAACTGTGCCAATTCCGGGTATTCTGCATTAATTTCATCTAAAGTAGCTTCTTCAATCATTAACTTAGCATCTTTAATAACTGACGGATCAAGCACGTCATACTGAATCCCTTTAACCATCCTGGTTTTATAACGCTCTCCGGTCGCAGGAGATTTAACATCAGCTTCTATGCCGATATTTTCCGCCGTTTCGTATGTCCTACCGCTGGGATGATCGCTGGCGTAAGATTTTAATACCTCAACGTCTTTTAATGCTTCTCCTTTAGCTTTCGCGTGGGCGACACCCTCCGGGCTCAATTCGCCGGAAGGCATCCGTTCAGCGTGCCTTGTAATCATAATGTAATAGCGAGGTATTTTTTCAACTTCAATATTCGCGGACATTTCCGTTTGTGGTAGTCCTGAAAAGGTATCTGGTGATTTGTTCATATATTTAGTATAAATTTATTTTACCATTCTAGTTTCTATTTGAATCATCTCTCTAATCATACCTCCAAATTACCCGAATAATCAATAGATCATACAGTGTTCAAGGCTGGTTTTGGTATATAAAAAAACCGCCATATTTCATGACGGGGAAGTCGTGGGACTAGATGCCCCAGGGACGATAGATGGGGGAGGATGGAAATGAACGTTTGTTGTTGAAACGATCTCCCGGGGAAGGGGGTGTGACCCTGTGTTCGTGCGGCTGGGGCGCGGGGTTTGCGTCCTTGCCGCAGGCGTTGGGGGATTCGCGGATGATTTCCGCACCGTACTTGTCGTAGAGCACGCCGTGATCCCAATGCCACGGCGTCGGATGCTTCGCGACGAAGGTGGGCGAATTGGCCCACTTGCGGCGGAAGTTCTTCCGCCGACGCTGTGCCTGCCGGTCGCGAAGCAGTTCGGCATTGGGGTTTTTGCGTCTGGGCATTTCTCTTCCCTCCGGTTACCGGAAACACAAAAACGACTGGGGAAGGACTTGTTTATCCTAGCTCCGGCTATTTTTCTTGTCAATAAAAAATGCACCAAACCACAGGGTCCGATGCGGAGGTACTATTTAGTCTGCATCACGGCGGATGAGACGGCGGAAGGGATTGCCTCTTTTTCGCGGAGGCATGCAGGGGATCGGTGGACCGCGATAACCATATAGTCGCCGGTAGGCTCGTTCCTCAAACTTGCGAGCAACTATGATGAACCTGCTGGAAGCCACATTGCGCTTTTCCATTAGCCACCCTCCTTTCCGGGAAAAGCTCCAATCCAAAAGCACCGGTATTATCTTATTCCCTATATGTTTTTTGTCAATTATAAGGAACCAGGTTGTTCAGTAAATATCGGGATAGTTTTTACTACAGCTTATTGAATGACAGCAGAGCAAGCTCTGCGCCTACATTGTATTTTGAATGAAATATTACATTATTTTGGTGTAGGTGGCGAGCTTGCTCGCCTGATTATTATTTCCCTACTCATTCATATTTATTAGTTTAATTTCTTGGTTATCTTTAATAATAAAAAATGCACCAAACCACGGGGTTCGGTGCGGGCGCTGATTCCATGTCAATCAAGTGATGTGTCTAGTCGTACCAGTCCGCGCGTGCCTCCCGCGCGTAGGTCTCCCAGCGCATGCGCTCGAACCATCTTGCCGCCCCGTTGTAGGCGGGGCATTCCTCATTACAGGATTTCCGACGGCAGTACGGACACATGTGGTTCCCTCCAGAGTGATTGAGGTGGATGGACCAGCTTATCCCAGTATAAGGTAGATAATTATTTAGTCAAATAAAAAAGACCGTCATTACGGACAAGTCCTTTTCTTTATTCGAAAGCACTATCCTTTAAAACCTATCCTTTGATACCAATGCGGTTTTGATACTGCATCCGGACGCAAAGACTGATCTGCTTCGCTGGAAGTTATGGTGATCGGGTTGTTGCCGAAGTTTATTCCTATACTATTATTCTTCCATAAGCTCATAAACTCTATCAGCTGCTTTACCGCTGATATGAAATTCTGTATCGCCGACATAGAAAGTAAAGCCTAGTTTTTCGGGGTCAGAAGTGGGAGATGTTTGGAAATTAGTAATCTCAAAATCTCCTGATTGCAAACTGTCTAGGTCAGCTTTTTTTGGAGCACTAATATCGAAATCAAAACCATAATGGTTACTCAATCGTTCCGGGAACATGGCAAATTCTTCAGTGAGAAATTTTGTTATTGCTGATTTAAATCTCTTCTCATGAACTTCGTTGGTTTCTTGAGATGGGGTGTCTTGAGATGGGGTGGAACCTACTGAACTTTCTTTCATGATAGTACTATTAGATTATTTAATATTTTTTGTATCTCAGGATAAACTGTCTAAAACAATTTTGGTTATTTCGTACACTGTTATTATGCGAAATTACTCTTTAATTCTACCCCAAATATTCTTTATAATCAAATGCATTGCATTGAATTATGAATTAAAAAGTGCACCAAATTGATGCTTGGTTTTTCATTTATTCAAACAAAATTTTGTACAAACTAATCTACAAATTATCATTTAGGAATTTTTTCAATGACGAAATATCTCTGGTGTCTTTATCGTAATGGTATGTATTAATCCCGATTGATTGAGCGCTTTCTACCGCTTCTTCATTATGCTCAAAATAAATAACATCTTTTGCATTAAAATTAAAATGTTCCAGCATTGTCTCGTAGTATTTAGGATCGGTTTTTTCCGGATTGTGTTTCAGTGTAAATACTTCATAGGGCATTTTATCCAGGCCGAATATTTTCATCTGCTCGTCATCGGCGCCGGTTAAAATAATTTTCCTGTTCGGATATTGCTCGAGCAGATCGTGCATCGGTTCGTAGATACCCTCGTTCTTAATTACAAACGCATTGACCGCGTCTACTAAGATTGTTTTCATGACTTTTTAGTTTAAAGATTATGTGGTGGCAATATTAGTTGATGATTTAATAGCATTAAATAATTTATTATAGTCAATATCATTAAAATCAGTAGTGTCAATGTCAAATAGTTCACCACCAATATCAATTGATTCAATTCTTCCTGTTGATAATATTTTTTTCCATTCCACTAAATTTTGATTATCAATATGTCCAGGATGCCTCTCGCTAGATTCAGAACGTCTTTTAAATCTGTCAAAAAGTATTTTTCCGTCCGTGATACATCTGATTTGAAATGGAAAAAAATGGTATTCATTTTTTAGCTCTGTTAATTTTTGATTTGCAAATTTTGGATCAAAGTTTGTTTCAATAATTAATGAACTATTAGTCTTTAACAGCGATTCAGTAATATAATAAAGTAAATCGTAACTTACGCTACCAATTTTTTTAGACCATTTTAGATCAGACCAGCCCAAACTATCAAAAAGTAATTCTTTAATGTCATCTTTACTGATAAAAGGCAAACATAGCTCTTTAGATAATTTTTTGCCCAAAGTCGTTTTTCCCGTTCCAGGGAGCCCTGTAATTATTATAAGCGTTGTTTTTGGCATTTTTATAGTTTATGCCTTAGTTTTATTATCTATTGCAGAAATCAGCCGGGGGATTGACTGATTAATATAATCAACTATTTCAATCATTCTGCCGGGGATTTTTTCATCTGTGCCGGGCGGGGAAATCCGGATGGAAGATTTTTCATTATTGCACAGTTCATTGAAAAGCGGGGCAGTAACATTAAAATATTTTTTTAAATATTCCTGGTGGTTATCAGCCATCGCGATTACAACATCTCTTTTATCAAGTAGTCCTTTAGTCACTTGAGTTCTCTTGTGTCCAGATGTATCAATTCCCATTTCCATTAGTTTTTTCAAATGCTCCTGACTAAAAAAACTGGTATTGCTGTCTGCGTCTGTTCCGCAGGAAGATACTTCAATATCAAACCGGTTGTTTTTGGACAGCCAGTCTTTCAGCAAGTATTCGGCAATCAGGCTCCGGCCGAAATTATCACTGCACACAAATAATACTTTTATTGTCTTATCTTTCATGACGATAGATTATTTTCAACGAGATTTTTTATCTGGTCTCTTATTTTTCGATGAAATGCTAAGTCAGTACCCGCTGCATCTTCAATATCCCAAAAAGTCACTTTTCCTGAGCCAAGCAGGTAATCAGGTAGATTTCCCTTTTCATCCATAACAATTATTTTATTAGCCACTTTTGCCAGTTCAGGCGTTAATTGCTTTCTGGTTTGTTTTGACAAATCAAATCCAACTTCACGCATTACATCTATTACATATTCATGAATGATTGTACCAGCCCGTTGGCCCACCTGGCTACCGGCATCCATAACGAATAATTCCGGCTTTATTTTTTTCAAAAAAGCGGCGGCCATTTGACTCCGGCCGGTATTTGATTTGCAAATGAATAATACTTTTATTGTCTTATCTTTCATAATTACAAACGTATATATAATGTAATAGTAACATTATAGAATTACAGTGGCAATTGAGGAAACAGCTTTTTTTAAAGCTGTTTTCTCTGCATCAGTGGTGTTGTGTGATGTCGAATTTTCTTAAGACAAGATTATTATTTAGGGGAATTTTTTGGGCTAATCTAGTGGTTGACAAGATTATATACTTATGATACACTACTCCGTTGACCAAAAAAAATGGTCAACTCATCAGGCCCTTGCGTAAAACAAGAAGGGAAGAAATGGAAAAAACGCTGACTTTCCAAAACAGCTTGTTCTGGAACAAGCTGGGTAAGTACCAGGTGCTAGCGGTTGTTTTGGTCTTGGCTGTTTTCTTCATCACCTTGCAAGTTGGTGATAAGGAGAGGGCCTTCACCGCCTGCGCCATTGCCGCTTTAGCCTTCACCGTCTTTGCCTTATTTTTCGCAGGCACCTTTGCGGCATTCGCGGCTTTCAGCAGCGCCGCCTGTGCCCCCTTCATATGCGCCGTCTACTTTGCCGTCTATCCCTGTGCCCCTCTCCTCAGTGCCGAATTCCGCGCCCGCGGCATCTTCGTCTTCAGCGCTCTCATAGCCTTCGTTTCCTTCATCGCCGACGTCATAGTCTGTGCTGATGGCATGGAGCGGTATAATGAAGCCAGAAAGGAAGCCGTTTGGCTTTCTTTGATAACGGAGTCAGTAGTCGTTCTTCTTCTTCTCATGTTGCTGGCACACTAGCTGGCAACACCCCCAAGAGATCCGGGTCAGAATAGGATCTTTTTTATATATTAAATTTTTTCGCTAAAAGGAAAATTCGATTTTATACAACAGACAAGCGTATGCGACGTTGGGAGTGAACAGGGTGGTAATACAGCAATGAAGATTATATAAATTCTCTGTTTTTGCGAAGTTTTTTAAGAAATTTGATGACCTAAATCCTTATTTTTTAATACCCTTATATTTTTTACCTTTTTCTAATTGATTGGCAATCCTCAGATTTTTTGCTAATTCGTTAATCATTTTATTTAAGCTGATCTGAATTTTTTGTATTGCCTCAATATCCCTTTTTGCCATCTGCAAATAATTTGGTTTTTTTGTAGTCTTTTTCATAGTCACATTGTTAACTGATTAAAATACTAAAATATTTCTCAAATATTTAATACAAATTACGCTCCAGTTCGGCAATAAATATTTCTAACCTTTTACAATTTATTCGCGTTTATTCAATTCGTCTGCTAAAGCCTGTTCAAGCTCACCTAATTTCCAAGCGAGTGTTCCGCTAGGATTTTCTTTTGGGTTTGCAGCAGGGTTTTTGAATTCGAAATCGGTGCTTTCTAAAATTCTATCTATCCTTGCCATCTCAACCGCATCTGTTCTTCTGCCTTGCTCCTGAAAGAATCTAGCCAAGTTCTCTAATATATTCTGTTTAGCAACTGGCCAAGTCGCATTAATATCTCTATCATGGAGTACATGAAAAAGTTCTCTAGGCCGCACTCTAAAGAAAAAGAAAACGCTCTTTTTTTCTTGATCTGGCGACTTTGTCTCTTCCTGCTCTGGCTCTGGAGTATTTTGATCAGGTGGCTTTTGACCGGGTATGACCATACCACTTTCTGATGGGCTCATAAATTTTTTGTTAATATTAAACTCATTTATATTTTATCACAAATAAAGATCAGCTTTCGACGTTTCTAAGATTTTATCTGCTCGAAAACGAATATTTCTCTCATCACTCTTTGATCCGGGCTAGGATTATAAATTTTATGGATTGCGAAGTTTTTGTACCCAATCCAGTCTTTTCCTGGTTTCGTTTTCTTTTTGCGCTTTTTTATCTTCCATTCTTTTTTTAATTGTGCCTGGTGTCGGTGCTAATATTCCCAGTGGATCTTTTTTACTGGCACTTAGAGTTTCTATTTCGGTATCAATTCTATTTTCCTCTTTTGTTTTAATATTATCAAGATAAAGAGCAATGCTATCATAATTTGTACCACTATCAAGATTATCAAGTAAAGATTTCAATTCATCAAATTCACGTTGTGTTTTTTGCATTACAATTTCAGCGACACCGGGAACTTTAAATTTTTCAGCCAGTTCACTAGTTCCCGGTTGCAAAGTTCTTGGTCTTGGGATTTCCCCCTTTTGCCGAGGTTTAGTCAATTCAAATGCATCATTTTGTAAATTAATATCCTGTAGTAGGGAGGTTAATTTATCTGTAAGTTCTTGGCGAATTTCAGTTTTTGTTGTTAATGGCAGTTCAGGAACAACACTTTCAATTTCTGGACTTATTGTTTCTGTAATTTGTGTTTCTTCTTCTGGTGGGGTGTCATGGTTACCAGTATTTGCTCTATTGAATCCAATTTCTCTCATAGTTTTTATATTAATAATATTATCTAGCTAGTTCAAACACAAATATTTCCCGCATTACTTTCTGGTCCGGGCGGGAATACAGATATCCACCCCGGGAGCTTGCGTCGGTGTACTTTTTTATTTGAAAACCCAGCTTGCTGATTTCTTCCAGGATCGGCAGATAATATTCTTTATTATCTTTCCTCATCACCGGGAAAATGATTACAATTTTTCCATCCTCTTTGATCAAGTTTCGAAAATTACGGAAGGATTCTATATAGAGTTTCGACAGTTCTTTGATATTTTCCTCGAGTTGCATTACTGATTCACTGCCCCGAAGCGGTGGTCCAAGGAAAGGTTCGGCTACAATCGCATCTATTTTGGTTTTTAATATTTTTGGCAATTCGCGTATGTCGCTTTGGAATACTTGGTAATTTTTTTCGGATAAATTTAATTCCGATGCAACCCATTTTAAATTATTAGTGGTATCGCTGATTGCTCTGGGGCTGATGTCGGAGCCGATTACTTTTTTTATGCCCAAAAGGAGAGCCTCTTGCAAAATTGTGCCCGATCCGCAGAAAGGATCCAGTAGTATCCCGTCCGGTTTAATTTGTGACAGGTTCACCATGATTCGGGCGACCTTCGGTGGGAGCATGCCGGAACGCGGGTCGGCGCTCGGCCGGCCGTAATCGAATTTGCCGAAAGATTTGTAATCCTGTACGGCGATGGTTTTACCGATCAATATTTTGTCTTTTTCAAAAAAGATACAGAGATCTGCTCCGCGCTCGATCAGTTTGTTTTCGCCGACGATTACCGAGGAAAGTGTCTTGTCTTTGGCCGTCACGAAGCGGGCATTATGACCTTTTCTTTTCAGCCCCATCTTGATCTGAATACCGTTCCTGGTTACGTCTTTTTCAAAAGAGTTGGAATATGTTCCACCGGTTTTATACAGACTGAAACCGAACGTTATTTTCTGGTCGGTCTGTGGGAGGTATTTGTCGATTAACCGGTCAACAGTCAAAGTTTTGAAAATTTGTTTATTCCCTTCTGCTTCGTCGATAATTTTTCCGATTTTGATTGTTCCGCCTAAGCGGTCCATCAAATCTTTCATCTGAAATCCGTCATCGCCGAATATTTTAAAATCCAAAAAAAGGACATCATCAATCTGGCCAGTGATCCTGTACTCACCGGGCAATGTCGGTAATATTGACTCGATCTCCGCCCGTGAAAGACGTGGGGAACGGCCAAGAATAAAGAAATATTTGTGCATATCTGTATTATAGGACACATGTTGTTAATGGCAAACCCCCATATGCTTGACCTTAGATCAAAATGCCTGTATACTGTTATCCATTGATTAAATTTTAATAATATTCCAGTATGTCCGATTCAATCGTCGTAAAAGGCGCGCGCGTTAATAATCTGAAGAATATCGATATTACCATTCCCCGCGATCAGCTGGTCGTAATAACGGGGCTTTCTGGTTCCGGTAAATCTTCTCTGGCCTTTGATACGATTTATGCTGAAGGACAACGTCGTTATGTCGAAAGTCTGTCCGCCTATGCCAGGCAGTTTTTGGGTTTAATGGATAAGCCTGACGTGGATCAGATCACCGGGCTTTCTCCTGCTATTTCCATCGATCAGAAAACAGCATCACACAATCCGAGATCAACGGTCGGAACGGTAACAGAAATTTATGATTACCTCCGTTTACTTTACGCTCGTGCCGGCGTTCCCCATTGTCCAAAGTGCGGTAGGCTTGTAGTGAAGCAGAATGTTGATCAGATTGTTGAACATGTCCTGGACCTGCCGGCAAACACCAAAATCATGATCATGGCGCCGGTAATCAAAGATAAAAAGGGTGAACATAAGAAAACTCTGGAAGAGATCAGGAAGGTGGGTTATGTCCGGGTGCGTTTGGACGGAGAGATTTACAGCATAGAAGAAGCGGAAGATTTGGATATTGATAAACAAAAAAAACATAACCTGGATGTGGTGGTGGACCGCCTAGAGATGAACGCTTCCTTAAAAAAAGACCGGGCCCGTATTTCCGAATCGGTGGAAACCGCTTTGGATCTGGGTAACGGTGTCCTTTTGATTTCATTTGCTGATGAGAAAAAAGAAGATCTGATTTTCAGCCAGTATTTCGCCTGTGAAAATTGCGGTATTAATCTTTCCGAAATTGAACCGCGCAATTTTTCATTCAACAGCCCGCATGGCGCGTGTCCGGCCTGTACCGGACTCGGAACCAAACTGGATGTGGACCAAAATCTGATCATCCCCAATAAAAAACTATCAATCGCCGAGGGTGCTATCCGGCCCTGGAGCAGAACGTCCTCCAGTCAGACCTGGATGCACAGAATTCTGGAAGCCGTTGCCCATGAAAATAATTTTTCCATCAATGTTCCGGTCAAAGACATGAAAAAAGAGCATATGGATATTGTTTTATACGGTACCGGCAATAAGGGTTATGATGTGAATAATGACTATGGCACCGGTAAGGTGAAAGAATTTTGGACAACCTATGAAGGTGTGATTCCGAATCTGGAGCGGAGGTACAAAGAAACGGAATCGGATTACATGCGCTCCGAGATAGAAAGATACATGCGTATTCACAAATGCCCGGTCTGCAATGGCAGGCGGTTGAAGTTGGAAGCACTGTCTGTTATAGTCAGCGGAAAGTCGATTGCCCAGATAGTGGAAATGACAATTGACCAGGCGAGTGAATTTTTCAAAAAACTCAGTACTAAAGGCAAAGCCAATGATCCGGAAGCGCTTACCGAAAGACAGCAGAAAATTGCCAAACAGATTTTGAAGGAGGTCAGGGCCAGAATTCAATTCTTACAGAATGTCGGATTAGACTATTTGACACTGGACCGTTCGGCATCTTCGCTTTCCGGCGGAGAAGCTCAGCGCATCCGGCTGGCTACGCAAATCGGATCTTCACTGGTCGGTGTGGTTTATATATTGGATGAGCCGTCCATCGGATTGCATCAGCGTGATAATAATCGTTTGATTGAAACACTCAAAGAACTGCGTGATCTGGGTAATACGGTTTTGGTTGTAGAGCACGATAAAGACACGATCATGGCCGCTGACAATGTTATTGATATCGGACCGGGAGCGGGCGAGCACGGCGGAGAAGTAGTCGCACAGGGAACGGCGGAATTTGTCGCAAAATGCAAAAAGTCGTTGACCGGACAATATTTGTCTGGAGCAAAAGAAATTCCTTCTCCTAAGAAATACAGAAAAGGCAACGGTAAGAGTCTGGAGATTATTGGTGCCAGTGAATTTAACCTAAAGAATATTAATGTTTCTATTCCGCTCGGAAAATTTGTTTCCATTACCGGTGTTTCTGGATCGGGCAAATCCACTCTGATGACGGAAATTCTGGCGAAATCTCTTTCACACTATTTTTACCAGTCAAAGGATCTACCAGGCAAACACGAAGAGATCAAAGGAATTGAAAATCTGGATAAAATGATTAATATTGACCAGTCACCAATCGGACGAACGCCGAGATCTAATCCTGCAACATACACCGGAGTCTTTACTTATATCCGTGACTTGTTTACCAAGACTGCTGAAGCAAAGATCAGAGGTTACAAAGCCGGCAGGTTCAGTTTTAATGTTAAGGGTGGCCGCTGCGAAGCATGTCAGGGCGACGGCGTAAAAAGAATTGAAATGCATTTTCTGCCGGACGTATTTGTTGAATGCGAGGAGTGCCACGGCAAAAGGTATAACCAACAAGCATTGGAGATTCATTATAAAGGTAAAAATATTGCGGACATTCTTGGGATGACGGTGGAGGAGTCTTCAAAGTTTTTCAATAACATACCGGCGATCAAACAAAAAATTCAGACTCTGGAAGACGTCGGACTGGGATACATGAAGCTTGGTCAGAATGCCACGACACTTTCCGGCGGTGAGGCACAGCGCGTCAAACTTGCTACTGAACTTTCACGCCGATCGACCGGCAAAACTCTTTATATTCTGGATGAACCGACAACTGGCCTGCATTTTGAAGACGTAAAACTGTTACTCAGCGTTTTGAATCAGCTGGTAGATAAAGGCAATACGGTACTGATTATTGAACATAATGTGGATGTGATCAAATCTACGGACTGGATAATTGACCTCGGTCCGGAAGGCGGAGACAGGGGTGGTGAAGTGATTGCCGTCGGAACGCCTATGGATGTATCAAAGGTAAAAGCATCATATACCGGACTGTACCTGAAACAGGAATTGAAATAAATCATATCAAGGCCCGCCTCAATAATATGTCCATTCATATGAAGCGGGCTTTTTGATTGAGTTTTAGTAACCGTCGGGCTATAATCAACATATGCAGCAAAACAACTACACAGAACTGGAAAAGGCGATTATTGCAACTTTTTGTTACTTTGACTCCTTTGATTATCCGCTGACACTGATGGAAATAGAGAAGTGGTTATTTACCGAAGGCGGTGGCAAAAAATATGGTTTGGCGGATATTCTGGGAGTAATAGAGCAAAGTCCGGTCATCTCGAAAAAAATTGAATCCAGAAAAGGATTTTACTTTCTAAAAGGAAGAGAAAGCATCGTGGAAATCAGAAAACAGAGATACCGAATGGCGGAAGGAAAGATGAAAAGGGCGGTGCGGGTGGCGAAAGTATTGCGTTATATTCCTTTTGTAAATATGATCGCCGTCTGCAATAATCTGGCATACAGTAACGCAAGCTTACTTAGCGATATCGACGTATTTGTAATTCTGAAACGGAACCGCCTATGGCAGACCCGTTTTTTTGTTTCCGTAGTAACTCATTTGATGAGGATGAGAAGGCATCATCGCACAATCAGCAACCGGGTATGTTTAAGTTTTTACATCACGGATGAGCATTTGGATTTGGAGCAGTTAATGATCAAGCCTTTAGACCCGTATTTTATTTATTGGTATGGGCAGTTGGTTCCGATTTATGATCATCAGAATAGTTTTAATGATTTGGTTGAAGCAAATGAATGGATTAAGGAATTTCTGCCCAATTTGATAATCAACAAACCGGTTCTGCGCAGGAGTGTTAAAGATACAAAGTGGTCGCTCGCAGTCAAGCGGATGCAGGAGTCGATGCTGGGCGGATCGTTCGGTGATATTGTAGAAAAATTCCTGAAAAAAATTCAAAAAAGTAAAATGATCAGGAATAAATCGAGCAAGCTGTGGGAAAATAGCACTGCCGTGATTATTAAAGACAATATATTGAAATTCCATGAAAATGACCGTCGGAAACAGTACGCGGAAAGATTTATCAGTAAGCTTGATAGTGAGTTAAATTAAAAACGATGAGACAGAAAATTACAAAAATTCTGGAATGGGGGATCTATTTGTGGATTTTTTTACTTCCCTGGCAGACGCGTTTCATAATCGAGGAAGGTGTTTTGAACAGAGATTATTGGGAATACGGCACGGTGAGTTTATACGCAATTGATATCCTGCTGATTATCCTGGTTATTTTCCGCCTAATAACCGCCGGTGATAGAGAAAAGCAAAAAATACTACAGACCAACAAGTTCAGTGTCTGGTCTTTTGCCCTTGGCATGTTGGTTTTGTCATTCTTGTCGATTTACTGGGCACGCGATGCGTATGTTTCTATGTATGGAGTGGTAAAAATCGCTGAAGGAGTACTGCTCTATTGGCTGATCTCAACCAGCAAATTCAGTTTGAGTAAAGCCGGTATTGCCTTTGCTTCATCGGCAGTTTTACAAAGTGTGATTGGAGTTTTACAGTTCTCATTTCAAAAAACAATCAGTTCCAAATGGTTAGGTATGACTCTGCATGAATCATTTGTGTCAGGAACCAGTGTGGTAGAAACGGCAACCAATCGTTTTATGCGGGCCTATGGATCGTTTTCTCATCCGAATATTCTGGCCGGATTTTTGGTGATCGGATTCATCATTCTTTTGGGGATCTATCTTGAGAAAAAAGGAAATTTTTATAAACTGGTACCCGGATTGATTGCGATACTGATCGCCGGCCTGTTTGTATCATTCTCACGGGCCGGATGGCTTGCCTTGTTGCTTGCACTGATTTTTTTTCTGGTTGTATCCCTGCGCAAGTCAAAAAAGTGGAGAATAGAAATTGCAAAAGTGGTCGGCATTATTGTTGTGGTGTTTTTGATGTTTCTATTAATCTATCCGGAAACAGTATCTACGCGCATTGTGTCATCGTCCCGCCTGGAGCAAAAATCGTTTAATGACCGCGCTACTTATTTCCAGCAGGCAACGGAATTATTGGAAGAAAACTGGTTGCATGGAGTAGGTATCAACAGTTATACACTGGCGGTAAAAGATGCAATTGATTCCGGCCTTTCCGGGAAGGAATACCAGCCGGTGCACAATGTGTACATGCTTGTCTTCGTGGAGCTGGGTTTGTTCGGGTTGATAATCTTTTTGGCTTTGATTATTCAGGTGATCAGAAGCAGTTGGCTGGCAGTCAATCAACATATTATTCATCCCCGGGTTGTGACTTATTCATGCATTTTTGCTGTTATGCTTGTATTGTTCTTGTTTGACCATTATTTTTGGACCCTTTCTGTCGGGATAATGCTGTTTTGGCTGATGCTGGGATTGTGGCAGAAAGCGGTAGAAGAAGGCCGGGAATAATATCGATTTTTACTAAAATAATGCATTTGTTTAGTTTGTTTAACCACGAATAAAGTGGTTATATCTTACGGGGTTGACAACTATCCGTGATTTTTATAAAGTTATATGTACGAGTAATTAGCACTCTTCTATAAAGAGTGCTAAAAAGTCTAAAAATAATCATTAATTAGGAACAAATATGAAGTTAAAGCCACTAGGCGACCGTATTATCGTAAAACCGATAAAGGAAGAAGAAGTCACCGCATCCGGTATTATTCTTCCTGACACCGCCGAAAAAGAACAAAAGTCCGAAGGAGTAATCATCGCCTTAGGAGACGGAGACAGGATTAAAGAACTGGGGTTAAAAGAAGGTGACAAAGTTATCTTTGGAAAATATTCCGGCGAAGAATTCAAAGAAGGTGATGATGAGTATAAGATTTTATCTGTTGCTAAAGAAGAAGATAAAAGCGACGTATTTGCAATCTTTACAGAGTAATAATTATTAATAGTTAATAAACATTATGGCAAAACAAGTATACTTTAATGAACAGGCGCGGGAATCACTGCGCGACGGAGTTAATAAACTTGCCGACGCGGTAAAAGTTACACTAGGACCCAAAGGAAGGAATGTAGTATTGGATAAAGGTTACGGATCTCCGGTTATTACCAAAGACGGAGTAACCGTCGCCAAAGATATTGAACTGGAAGACAAGTTTGAAAATATCGGCGCGGAATTGGTCAAAGAAGTTGCGACCAAAACCAATGATGTGGCCGGTGACGGTACAACTACGGCGACTATTCTGGCGCAGAGCATGGTGAATGAGGGAATTAGAAATGTCGCGGCCGGAGCAAACCCGATGATTGTAAAAAAAGGGATCGACCGAGGTGTTACCGCCGTCATGGAAGAGCTGAAAAAAATCTCCAAAGCAATTTCCAATAAAGAGGAAAAAGAACAGGTTGCATCTATTTCGGCCAACGATCCGGAAATCGGCAAAGTTATTGCGGAAGCGATGGATATGGTGGGTAATGAAGGTGTGATTACCGTTGAGGAATCACAATCTTTCGGTATTACCAAGGAAGTTGTTGAAGGAATGCAGTTTGATAAGGGTTACGTCTCTCCATATATGATAACCAATCCGGAACGTTTAGAGGCGGTTTATGAAGATCCGTATATTCTGATAACTGATCAGAAGATTTCGGCAGTAAATGAAATCGTTCCTCTGCTCGAGAAACTGGCACAAGCCGGGAAAAAAGAGCTGGTGATAATTGCGGAAGAAGTTGAAGGTGAAGCACTGGCAACCCTGGTAATCAATAAAATTCGGGGAACATTCAATACACTCGCTATCAAAGCTCCCGGTTTCGGCGATCGACGCAAAGAAATGCTGGAAGACATCGCGGTTGTCACCGGCGGGAGAGTTATATCAGAAGAAGTCGGGTTAAAAGTGGAAAGCACTGAAATAGAAAGTTTAGGTCAGGCCAGAAAAATAATCGCAGTAAAAGAAAACACCACGATTATTGAAGGCAAGGGTGAAGATAAAGAAATCCAAGAAAGAATTGTCCGGATTAAGAAAGAAATCAAAGACTCTGATTCTGATTTTGACAAAGAAAAACTGCAGGAAAGACTGGCAAAATTGTCCGGCGGAGTGGCTGTGGTAAAAGTTGGTGCCGCAACCGAGACCGAAATGCAGGAAAAGAAACATCGGATTGAGGATGCGCTGGCTGCTACCCGCGCCGCAATTGAAGAAGGGATTGTTATGGGTGGTGGTGTGGCCCTGCTGCGTGCCAGTGTAGCGCTGGATAGTATACAGGCGGAAGGTGATGAAAAAGTCGGTGTCGATATTTTGAGACGCGCTTTGGAAGCACCAGCCAGGCAGATTGCGGAAAATGCCGGAAAAGAAGGATCAGTGGTCGTGGAAGAGATCAAGAAATTGAAACAGAACGAAGGTTATAATGCTTTGACAAATCAGTATGAAGACCTGGTTAAAGCTGGCATTATCGACCCGACTAAAGTAACAAGAACTGCTTTGCAGAATGCCGCTTCAATCGCGTCATTAATCCTCACTACCGAGGCGGTAGTGACAGACATCCCAAGCAAAAATGAAGATGGTCCTGGCGGAATGCCGGGCGGTGGAATGGGAATGCCGGGCATGGGTATGTAGTAATTATAAGTAAATGAAATCGGGTAGGTGAGAATTTATTCTCACCTACTTTTGATTTTGCCAAAGTGTGAAAAATAAGGTATAATACACAAGCTATTAGAAGGAATTATGTTTGAAAAAAACACATTAAATAAGTCGGAACAAAAAACCAATTCAGATTCTGGGGAGGATCTATCGTTAAATAAAGTTTCTTTTGGTGATAAAAAATTAGAGTATTATTTTGACATTATTAAATACCCGGTTGTTCTCACTGTTGTCGTAAATATTGTTTATTTCCTGATCAGAAAGTCGTTTGATATAATGTGGGTTTTCGATATAGTAGCTTTCATTTACATTGCATATATTATCGTTAAAAAGAAACAGGGAAAAATAACTGATGCATTCATCGCGTGCGGGATTTCCGGTTTGTTTATGGGATTTTTCATCGCTGTGTTCAAATTTATATACTTTAGAAAATTTTATTTGTTTTTCAATATTATCAGCGAACCGTTTTTAACATTTATCGTAGGGGGGTTTATCGGGGTTGCTTTCGCATATATTGCATTAAAAAAGTTTAAAAAAAATAAAAAGGAAATATCTTCTACCAAGAAAGGGGGTGAATAAATGGAAGAGAAAAAAGAAAATCAAGTTGATTCAAAAGATATAGAGGAAAATAAACTGATTGCGGCAATCGGGTATATTTGGATTCTATGCCTTATTCCATTGCTGTTGAAAAAAGACAGTAAATTTGCCCAATTCCATGGCAAACAAGGATTAGTACTGTTTATCATCGACATCGTCGGCTGGTTAGTATTCTGGATCCCTGTCATCGGCTGGTTATTTGGAGTATTAATACTGGCATTATCAATTATCGGATTCATCAAAGCAATCTCTGGAGAATATTGGGAGATGCCTGTGATTGGAAAATTTGCCAAAAAATTTAATTTGTAAATTATTGGTAGAGCTAAATAGTCTTCATTAGAAGGCTATTTACCCTTATTAATAAATTATTTATCGATTATGCCAAGCAAAAAAACAAAGCCGTATATAATATGGTTTAAAGATTTAGGGATCAAAGATGTTCCATTGGTGGGCGGGAAGAACGCTTCACTGGGAGAGATGTACCAGAAACTGGTCAGAAAGGGTGTAAAAATTCCAAATGGTTTTGCTATTACCGCCCCGGCTTATTTTCATTTTATCAAAGAGGGGAAAATCATGGTGCGAATCCGTGAAATTCTCAAAGATCTGAACACACATAGTCTGGAAAATCTGAAAGCCCGCGGTAAAAAAGTGCGGGAAGCAATTCTTTCTGGTGAGATGCCTTTGGATTTGGAAATGACCATCCGGGAAAACTACCGGAAAATGGAAAAAGAATACGGAAAAAATGTTGATGTAGCTGTTCGATCGTCTGCCACTGCGGAAGATCTGCCGGACGCCTCTTTTGCCGGTCAACAGGAAACGTATTTGAATGTCCGTGGTGAAACTGCATTACTTGAGGCTTGCCGAAAGTGTTTTGCCTCATTATTCAATGACCGTGCTATTTCCTACCGCGAAGATAAAGGTTTTGGGCATTTTAAAATCGGTCTTTCCGTTGCCGTACAGAAAATGGTGCGGTCCGACAAGGCTTGTTCCGGCGTAATGTTTTCTATTGATACCGAAAGCGGGTTCAAAGATGCGGTGATTATTGAAGGGGCTTGGGGGCTGGGTGAAAACGTGGTACAGGGAGCGGTAAATCCTGATACTTTCTATGTATTCAAACCGAAGCTGGCAGAAGGATATAATGCCATTATTTCCCGTAGAATCGGAACAAAGAAATTGAGGATGGTTTATGATAACAAAGTCGGCGGTGGAACGAAGAATATTTCTACAACTGGTGATGAACAAAGCACATATGTTTTAAAGGATAAAGAAATTTTGCAACTGGCTAAGTGGGCAGTAATTATTGAAGACCATTATTCCAAAGAAGCGAAACATTTTAAACCAATGGATATGGAATGGGCAAAAGACGGTACAACCGGCGAGTTGTTTATTGTGCAGGCCAGACCGGAAACAGTCATGTCGCAGAAAAACGTAAAAGTGCTGGAGGAATATCTGATTTCCCGTACCGGTAAGGTATTAACATCCGGCCAGGCGGTAGGAGCGAAAATCGGCACCGGCAAAGCAAATGTCATCAAAAATGTGAAACAGATGGCCAATTTCAAAAAAGGCCAAGTACTGGTTACCAAAATGACTGATCCGGACTGGGAACCGATTATGAAAATTGCATCGGCTATTGTTACAGAACTGGGTGGTAGAACTTCACATGCGGCGATCGTCTCCCGCGAACTGGGTGTACCGGCGATTGTCGGCACCAACGATGCTACCAGCAAGATAAAATCCGGACGGCCGGTTACGGTCAGTTGCGCGGAAGGCGCAGTTGGTAATGTGTACGCCGGTATTTTGCCGTTCAGTGTTAAAACTACAAAAATCGGTAAACAAAAGAGGCCGAAGACAAAAATCCAGATGATATTCGGCACACCGGAAGAAGCGTTTGCTGCGTCACAAATTCCAAACGACGGAGTAGGTCTCGCGCGTGAAGAATTTATCTTCACTTCATATATCAAAATTCATCCGCTGGCTTTACTGAACTTTGCGAAGCTTAAAGACCAGGAAGCGAAAAAGGAAATTGCCGAACTGACCAAAGGTTATGCGAGTAAGAAGGAATACTTCGTGGAAAGACTGGCTTCCGGTATCGGTATGATTGGCGCCGGTTTTTACCCGAAAGAAGTAATTGTCCGGCTTTCCGATTTCAAAACCAACGAATATGCTAATCTGATCGGAGGTAAGGCGTACGAGCCGCACGAACAGAACCCGATGCTCGGCTGGCGCGGGGCGTCCCGTTACTATGATCCAAAATACCGCAAGGCTTTTGATCTGGAATGCCAGGCAATTCACAAAGTAAGGGAAGAAATGGGACTGAAAAATATCAAAGTAATGGTACCATTCTGCCGAACTGTTGAAGAGGGTAAAAAAGTAATTCAAGTTATGAAAGAAAACGGTTTGGTACAGGGTAAGGACGGATTGGAAGTATTTGTAATGGTTGAAATCCCCGCCAATGTACTTTTGGGCGAACAGTTTGCCGACATCTTTGACGGGTTCAGCATCGGTTCGAACGACTTAACCCAGCTGACGTTAGGCCTCGATCGTGATTCATCTATTGTGAACCATGTTGCCAATGAAAATAACGAAGCGGTTAAGAAGTTAATTAGGGAAATAATCCGTATTGCAAAGAAAAAGAAAATAAAGCTTGGAATCTGCGGACAGGCGCCGTCTGATTTCCCGGACTTTGCCCACTTCTTGGTGGAAGAGGGAATTGATGCGATCAGCTTGAATCCGGACACGGTGATGAAGATGACAGTGGATATACAAAAACTGGAGAGCAAAATGAAACGCGGAAAAAAGACAACAAAAAAAACCGTCAAAAGAAAGTCAGTCAATAAAAAAACCAAAAAGAGGAAATAATTACAGTAAAAGGGCCGTCCGAGTTGGGCGGTCTTTTTGGTAAATAAAAAAAATGTACACAAGAGGCGTGTACATTGGCGAAAGAGCGATGCGCTTTTGATGGCGCGGTTATTTTATTTCCTCGAAACGGCGGGTGTCCTGGTCCAGAACGCCGACCAACGGCACGAAGTAGCCAGCCATGGAAGGCAGATTATTCTGGATAGAATCCAATGCCAGGCGTGTCAAATAGCGAGATTGTTCGACTGCGCTGGGACGTTGCCACAGTTTCCTGCCGCGGAAAGGTGTGGAAACGAGCAAGATACCTCCCTTGCTGCGTTCTTCCTCGTCGACTTCCCCGTCTTCGCCACGGAGATTGTTCTCGATAATCTCGGCAGCGCGGACAATGGCTTTGTCCAGAGCCGGGTCGCACGGTCCGAGGATGAGCATGAAGTTGTCCTTGTCGTTCCAGTCGAAGCCCTGGCCTAATCCGAGGCACCTTTCGTTGTGGCGTTTTGCTTTGGTCGGCCGCCCGCCCTGCCTTTTCAGATCCTCCTGGTGTTCTATGTTTCCCATGAGAAAGGGAATGATATCCATGAGTATCTGGTCGGGGTAGCTCCGGCAGCGTTGTGTGAGAATCCTCTCGAAGTAGCTCTGGGTCGGGTTGGTAACCTGGCGCATGTCGATCTTACTCCCATCCTCCAAGTGGAGGATGAGCGCGTCGCTGTCTGTCTCGATTCCGAGCAGAAACGGCCAGATCATCTTGGGGAATGCTCGCTTGATCTCATTCAGAAAACCTTCCAGGTACTCCATGGCGTCTTCCAAATTGTGACCGAAGCCGGCACATCCGAGATCTTTGCCCGATTCCGAGAAGTGGTAGGTTTCCAACAGGCAAGCTAGGACGTGCATGGAATGGGCATATTCATACCCCTCCAGCAGACTGTCGCGGAATTTCGGCCAACCAGCCGAGAAGCGCCCGCCGATATTACGGTACGGAGTGGTCAACCCGAATGGTATTTTGCAACACCGACGCAGGTTCACACGCCCGTCCATGCACAGCGTTTTGTAGAATTCCGTGGGGTGTTGCCGACGGTATTCTCGGCGCTGTGGGGTGGTTTCGATGAACAGCGCGGACATGCGCTCGTTCATCGCCAGAATCTCTTCCCTCATCGTCTGGGGCATAAAGCCTCCTCAGTTTGGTTAGCGTGAACATTCCGTAAATTCTATCTCTGCCATATCGTTCGGCAAACCCTCTCCGTTTAAATGAAATGAGCAAATAAATAACAATCCTAGGTCGAAATAACCTTAAGGATTTGGCTAAGGGTAACAAAAACGGTGATTTTGTCAAGCCCCCCAAAATTCAAAACGGCCCGATTCAAGGGTCTATTTTATTTATTTTGAAGAATTACTAGTGTATTGACTTATGAATCCTGTCTTGGTATGTTAATTTTATCCTCCGAACCTTCACTTTAGCTGAAGGGAGTGGGTATGTCCCGATCCGCCTCAATCTGACTGGCGCAGATCTCGTGTCTGATCAACCAACTGATCATCCAAACACGAAGGAGCCAGTCATGGCCAAGACCAAGAAGAAGGCAGCACATTTGTTGTTGAGCGGAAGGCAGTGCCCCTGCGACGGCAAGAAGGGTGGTAGGAAGTGCCGAAACTTCCAGGAAAACCATCCCGACAACTGTCGCGGCTGCGAGCATGAAGGTGCCATGAGTCGCGCCGCCAAGCAGAGGGAGTCCCGCGCCCGCACCTGAGCACTGAGCTCAACAGTTCGCATGTACTTCATAAACATCAGCACCCTGGAGGGTGATATGCCGAGGAAAGTCTCTGCTGCTCAGATCTTCCAACGCCGGGATACTAGGGAAGACATCCTGTGTCCCGACCACAACGCAGTTGGATTCAACGCGTGCAAGGAAGGCGGGCGGATCCGCATCGTGAATTGCGGCCAGTCGCCGATCACGATCGGTGCTCGTCGCCGACTGGTCCAGCCGGGCGGAACCACCCTCATCGCGAGGGATGTGCCGATCTCGGTCGGCGAACGCAAGTATTTCTGCAAATAGCGCATTCCGCGCCGCTCTTTTCTCCATAGATTGGTCCGCCCCGAAAGCTAAGGCTTAGGGGCATTTTTCTTTCTATTGATTTTTATGCTAAAGTAAGTATAATAGTTCTACTTTAAGGAAGAGTCGTCCCACACCATTTCGCTTTCGCTTCAGGTGCAGGACAGGCGCCGTGGCTAGTGCGCTTGTCTTGCCAAGATGGCAAAAGGTAGTTTAACAAATCAAAATCAAAGTAAAACATTACGGAGAGGTCGCATAGTGGCCTAGTGCGCTTGCTTGGAAAGCAAGTAGACCTTCACCGGTCTCGAGGGTTCAAATCCCTCCCTCTCCGCCAACATCTCTTAAGTTCTCCGCCGAAGGCGGACCCGCCTCTGGCGGGAAATCTCGCCCTCTCCGCCATTAATAAAAATTTCAATGGAAAACAAGAACCATCCTGAAAGATCGCTAATGCATACAGTAACCGTTCCTTTTATATGGGGGATTGTAGTTCCTTTATTGATCCTAGATTTTTTTATGGAGTTATACCACAGAATCTGTTTTCCGATTTATAACATTCCGCTTGTTGACCGATCAAAGTATATAAAAATTGACAGACACAAGCTGGATTATTTAGAAACATTAGACAAGTTGAATTGTGTTTATTGCGGGTATGCCAACGGTTTATTGCGCTATACGGCCGTGATCGCGGCGGAAACGGAAAAATATTGGTGTGGCATTAAACATGCTAAGACCGAAGGGTATGTTGAGCCGGAACATCATAAAGATTTTTTAGAATACGGAGATGAGAATGGTTTTATAAAAAAATATAAAATGGGGGGAGCTACCGAAACCGAAGAAGAAGATGGTTTTGCCAAAAAATCGCAGAACAATTAATTTGTAATAATTATTCTTAAATATTGCGCGCCATGGAATATCTCGATGTAGTCAATGAAAAAGACGAAGTTATCGGGAAGGCCAGTAAAGAAGATATCTATAAAAAATCATTGAGTCATAGAATTGTTCATGTATTGGTATTTAATGGCGCCGGAGAAATGGCTCTGCAGTTACGGGGAAAGGATGTGTATTATTGCCCGTCACACTGGTGTACTTCGGCTGGCGGTCACGTAAAGTCAGGCGAAAGTTACGAAACGGCTGCCAGGCGCGAATTGAAAGAGGAGTGCGGTATCGATACGGAAATTGAATTTATGTATCAGGATATCTATTTTCATAAGGAAACGTTGAAAAAGTTTTTATCCATATTTAAAGCCGTGTATAATGAACCGCTGGTAATGAGAAATGAGGAAGTGGAAAGAATTGAATTTTTCAGCATTGATAAGATTAAACAGATGATTACTGCCGGAGAAAAAGTACATCCGGAATTAGCATTTATTATCGAGAATCATTTCTAAAATATGACTGACAACACCATAGAAGAGATTAAAACACGGCTGGATATCAAAGAGGTTATCCAGGAATACATCCAGCTAAAAAAAGCGGGTTCCAATCTGAAGGCGGTCTGCCCTTTTCATGGTGAGAAAACGCCGTCTTTTATGGTATCGCCGGAAAAACAGATCTGGCATTGTTTCGGATGTGGTGAGGGCGGTGATATTTTTGGTTTTATCCAAAAAATTGAGGGGATAGAATTCCCGGAAGCACTGCGTATTCTGGCAAAGCGCGCAGGAGTAGAAATAACGAGGCAGGACCCCCAGCTGCAAAATAAGAAAACGCGCCTGCTCGATATCTGCAAAATGACAGCCAGTTATTTTAATAAAGTATTATTAGAATCTTCACAGGCGGAATTCGCCCGTAACTATCTCAAACAAAGATCGATTGACCAGGATGCGGTTGACCGGTTTAAAATAGGATACTCGCCTGATTCTTGGGATGCTTTGAGTATATTTTTGAAAAAGAAAGGTTATTCAGAGGAAGAAATATTTCTGGCCGGGCTGACGGTAAAAAAAGATAAAGGAGTCGGCTACTATGACCGGTTTCGTGGGCGACTGATGTTCCCGATCTATGATGTCCATGGCAATACGGTCGGTTTTGGCGGAAGAGTACTGGAGCAGAAAGAAGAAGGTGCAAAATACATTAACAGTCCTCAAACATTAATCTATGATAAAAGCCATGTATTGTATGGACTGGATAAATCTAAAACCGCAATCCGTAAAATGGGCGAGGCAATCATTGTTGAAGGATATACAGATTGCATTTCCGCTTATCAGGCGGATATCACGAATGTTGTTGCTTCTTCCGGTACAGCGCTGACTGAAGGACAAGTTTTACTTTTAAAGCGATTTACCGAAAATCTAGTGATGTCTTTTGATCATGATGCGGCCGGAGCAGAAGCGGCGAAACGGGGAATTGAAATTGCGCTGTCAAATGAAATGAACGTGAAAGTAGTGGAATTGCCGTCCGGCAAAGACCCCGATGAATGTATCAGGAATAATAAAGATGGATTTATTATGGCGGTTAAGAATGCCAAACCATATTTAAACTACTATTTTGATGTCACATTCCAGAAATATAACAGTGCTGATGTTCAGGATAAAAAGAAGGCTGCCGGAATATTGTTGCCGGTAATTGCCAAAATAGGCGATACAATTGAGCAAGCGCATTGGCTAAAAGAGTTGAGTAAGAAACTGGATGTGGATGAAAGCATCCTGAGAGACCGACTTCCTGCCAATGCGGTAAGGAGCAAAAAAGTAACAAGTGGAGCAAAACCGGAACAAAAAGTTAAGGTGGCTGACCGTTTTTACAGAATTGGAGAGGAATTATTGAGTTTATTGATCCAATTCCCGGGTTCTATGGCTGTTACTATTGATAAATTATTGCCGGAATACTTTACGGGAGATAAGCAGAGGGAACTTTACAAAAACATAGTTGTCTATTATACTAAAAAAGAACATTTTAACGTATCTGAATTCCAGAAAAACATTGAGACGGAAAAGCAGAATGAGAGCAACCTTTCTGCCTATTTGGACGTACTCTTTCTCCTTGGTGGCGAGCAGTTTCACGAACTAAGTGATGATCAGGCAAAATTGTACATTGCTGAAAGAGTAAATATGCTAAAAAAGAACAATATCCTTGCTCAGTTAATAAATATTGAACATAATATTAAAAACTTAGAGCAAGATGATTCAAGTGGTCAAAATCAGAATGAGCTTGACCAACTTACAGAAAATTTCAATCAACTTACAAATCAATTACGTAATTTGGAATAACCACTAACTGCCAAAGAATACGCCCCGGGATTAATGAGGGCGGTTTTGTAGGCAGGGTGTTAATCTATGCCTAAAACAACAAAGAGCGCCAAAAAAAAAGTAGTTTCAGTTTCAAAAAAGAAAAAGAAAGCCGGCAAGCCGGTAAAACATGCTGTTAAGAAGTTGCATTTGAAAAAGAAAGCAACAGGGAAAAAAACAGCAAAAAAAACCGTAGTTAAGAAAGCGGTAAAACATAAACCAAAGGCGGCATCACAGCCGATAGACCCGAAGGTTATTGAACGCCTGATCGAAAAAGGAAGATCAAGGGGTTTTGTTACTGAAACGGAAATTTTATATACACTGCCGGATTTGGAGGAGTATTTAAGTGAATATGAAGAAATTTTAAACAAGTTCGAGGATCAGGGAATTCAAGTTGTAGAAACAAAGCAGGGAATTCTGGACACTGATACCGATTCCTGGATATTGGATAAAAAAGTAAAATCTTTGGAAGAAAAGAGGAAGTTTGATCTGGGTGATATCGCGAATGATTCGGTCCAGATGTATCTCAGAGAAATCGGCAATGTTCCATTGTTGACCGGTGAGGAAGAAGTGAAGCTGGCGAAACTTAAAGAGAGAAATGACGAAGAAGCGAAGAAAAAATTGATTGAAGCAAATCTCCGTCTGGTCGTTAGCATTGCAAAAAAATTCACCGGCCGTAGTTTGTCCTTACTTGATTTGATTCAAGAAGGTAACGTTGGATTATTTCGTGCGGTAGAAAAATTTGACTATCGCAAAGGTTTTAAATTTTCCACATATGCCACCTGGTGGATCAGGCAGGCGATTACCCGTTCTCTGGCTGACCAGTCCCGCACCATCAGAATCCCGGTGCACATGGTGGAAACGATCAATAAATTCCAACAGATAGAACGTCAATTAATCCAGAGTTTAGGCAGAGAACCACTGCCGGAAGAAATCGCCGCGGAAATGGACGAGACAGTTGAAAAGATAAATCACATTATCAAAATATCCCAAGATACCGTTTCTTTGGAAACATCCGTCGGTGAAGATGACGAAGATTCCAGTTTGGGTGACTTTATTGAGGATGTAAAAACAATGACACCGGACCGTTCCGCGTCTTTGCAGCTTTTGAAAGATCATGTCAAAGCGATTATCCGGGAATTGCCGGCCAGAGAGCAGAAGATTTTGGAAATGCGTTTTGGTTTGATTGATGGCGTAGCACATACTTTGGAAGAAGTCGGTCAGGAATTCGGCGTTACTCGTGAGAGAATTAGGCAGATTGAAGCAAAGGCGCTGGAAAAAATTCAGGGTCATGAAGGCATGAAGAAACTGCGGGATTACTAAAGCTTTACAAAAATCTGTAATTAGAATATAAATAAGCAAGCCGATTCTATCGGCTGGTAAAGTGTTTTGACAGTAAAATATCGTTCCTGGATCCGCCTTCGCTAAAGCTCCGGCGGACAGGTAGCTCAAAAATAGAGCAATATACATCATTCCTGGATAGCTCAATGGTAGAGCAACCGGCTGTGGCGCCTCTTTTCTAAAAAATAATAGGCAATTACCATGCCGGAAAAGAGAAAATATGCTGATCGTGCTGAATATTTGAAAAAAGCCGTTTCTCTTAGAAGAAAAAAACTAAGAAATCTGGCAATTTCATTTAAAGGCGAGCGATGTACCATTTGTGGATATAATCGGTGCAAACAGGCGCTAGAGTTCCATCACTTGTTCCAAGCAAAAGAATTTGGCATTTCGGCCAAAGGATACACAAGAAGCTGGGACAAAGTGAAGAAAGAACTTGATAAATGTGTTCTTGTTTGCGCCAATTGCCACCGAGAAATACATCAA
>Ga0172379_10000602_pt1 | contig 87934 bp, 85 predicted proteins | sample GrowelOW334metaG_FD_119756 | JGI IMG/M metagenome (GOLD analysis project Ga0172379, IMG submission 119756) | Groundwater microbial communities from an aquifer near a municipal landfill in Southern Ontario, Canada - Groundwater well OW334 metaG | ecosystem: Environmental > Aquatic > Deep...
AATTGGAGTTATGAATTTTTGACTGACAAGGAAGAAGGATTGGGTCTCGATCCAAGTAGATTGTATATAACAGTCTTTGATGGTTCGACAAGCTCACCACAGGAGGGGGATACAAATGCGCCACGTGATGATGAAGCTAGAGAGATTTGGGGCGAGATATTTAAGAAAAATAATGTTGAAGGTGAAAGGATCTTTTATATGTCTGCTTCGTCAAATTGGTGGGAGGCGGGAGACAATGGTCCATGTGGGCCAGATACAGAAATGTATTACGATGTTAAAAATAAATTCGATGGGAAGGGGATTACCAAAGAAGAGTTTATCAAAGCTGATTATGCGCGGGATGTAGTCGAAGTCTGGAACGATGTTTTCATGCAATATGAGAAAAAAGATGGAAAAATTGTTGGTAAATTATCAAAACCTTCTATAGATACTGGCGCAGGATTGGAAAGATTGGCTATGACATTGCAGGGCGTTGATAATATCTATGATACTGATCTTTTGAAGCCGATAATAAAATCTATTAAAGGAGATTCTGGAGAGATTAAATCTGAACGTATAGTAGCTGATCATATCAAAGCAACGGTAATGATGATTGCTGATGGAATCACTCCTTCCAATACAGATAGAGGTTACGTCTTGAGGAAGTTGATCCGTCGTGCAGTCAGACATTCCGATTTACTTTTTAATGTCAATCTGCCAGAAGTCGTGAAAGCTGTGCAAGATCAATACAAAGGCATATATCCTAATGTGATCGGTAAGGATGATGGATTGACCATTCAGAAGATTATTCGAGAAGAAGAAAAGAAATTTCGAGAAACACTTAAGCTCGGATTGAAAGAGTTTGAAAAAGGGGTTGATGCCTTTACGCTTTTTTCAAGCTATGGTTTTCCATTGGAATTGACGCTTGAGCTTGCCAAGGAAAAAGGTGTGATTGTTGACACAGAAGACTTTGAAGAAAAATTCAAAAAACACCAAGAACTATCCAGAGCAGGTGCTGAAAAGAAATTCAAGGGCGGGCTAGGTGATGTGAATGATGAAAAAGTCGTGCAATATCACACCGCAACCCACCTTCTTCATCAGGCATTGCATGATGTGTTGGGTGAGAATGCCAACCAAAAGGGTAGCAATATCACAGCCGAAAGATTGCGGTTCGATTTTGTGCACTCTTCCAAGATGACACAGGAGGAAATCAAAAAAGTTGAAGAAATCGTGAATGAAAAAATAAAACAAGCTTTACCAGTCAGCCAAGTCATTCTAGGTAAAGAAGAGGCCGAAAAAACTGGTGCTAGACACTTCTTCGGAGAAAAATATGGTGATCAGATATCTATCTACTATATTGGAGATTCATTGGAAAATGCATATTCCAAAGAATTTTGCGGTGGACCACATGTAAAAAATACCAAAGAACTGATAGGACAATTCAAAATAATGAAGGAAGAGGCAGTTGCATCTGGTGTGAGAAGGATAAAAGCTGTCTTAATCTAGTGGGAGGCCTCGCCTCCGACATGGCTTTCGGATATAATATACTTGATGTTCTTCCTAGATCGAAATAATAGAAAAACAATATTACTTATCAATGTTCAAAGTTCTTTTATTCGTGCTTCACTGATTGTTTCATCAAAGACTAGTATTCCAGAGATAATATTTACAACAGGACGAAAGATACCAACACGTCTCAATAAAGACAATGAATATCTGATCAAAGCAACGATAAATACTATAGATAGTGTTATCGGTAGCTGTGGTAATACTTTTATCCCAGCAAATATATCTGAAGTACATTTCATACTATCGTCTCCTTGGGCCATTACCCATGCCAAGAATACGTCCATGACATTTGTTGAACCAACAACTGTTACAAAAGACAATATTGTAAAACTCATAGGAGCCGAAAGGAGAGAAGAAAAATCAAAATCAAAGGATATTGAGCTTATAGAAGAGAAAATATTTTCTGTACGATTGAATGGTTATCATGTAGATGATTGGCAAGGAAAAACTGTTGATTGTATAGATATATCTTCTGCAACAAGTGTTGCTGGAAGTGGCATAATACAGAAGTTCAGAGAAATATGTTCACAAATATTGAAGAATGAAAAATCAATATATTTCCATTCCACGTCGCTTTTGTATTATGCAGCAATAAAATCTATATTACCTCTTGTCTCTGACTATACTCTTGTCGATATACACGGTGAATCAACAGATGTTTTACTAGTAGAAAATGGTGTATGTGTCTCTTTTGGATCATTTCCGAAAGGCATAGACTCTATAACACATACAGTTGCTCAAACTATAGGCGTAGATGAAAGTGTTGCTGACTCACTCATAACCCTATCTGTTGGCAGGCATTTGGATGCCTCGAAAGAGAAAGATACTATTGATCTTTTGGACAAAGTTATCAAAGATTGGAATATTGGATTTGATAAGGTTCTCTCTAATGTTATAAATATAAGTAGACCTTTGGAAACTATAATGATAATAGCAGATATGCATGAAGAGCTATTTGCACACCATATCAATAGTTTTCATTCTGGATCAAAAATATATTCACTTTCTTTTGAACAGATATCATCGAGTGTTTCTTTCGGGCCAAATGTAGAAAAATTAATACCAAATGCTTTATACACAATCGCTATCAACAGCTTATCGAATAATACATAAAATGCTATAATGTAAGGGTAATAAATCATCAAATATATGCCACGTCGTGTTGAAGATATAATTCCAAATGATCGTCGCTCAATAAGGGATATTTCTAGTGGTTTTAGTAAAGAAGCAACTGGGAATAAGACGTCTATTGAAAAGAAAATAAATGGAGAGCATCCAATAAGATTGAGAAAGATACCGATTGCTCCACCTTTATTAAATGAGAAAAGACCCAAGGCAAAGAAGGATTCTAGAAAGATCAAGATTGCACTTTTTGTGGCTGGATCATCAATCTTACTTCTAACGCTTGCATATTTTGCTTCGATATACTTTGCCCGAGCTATATTTACAGTAGTACCAAGGGAGATTCCTGTTATTGTAAATAGTACATATGTTGTTTCAAATACAGCACAAAACAACCTTTTGACTTATAACTTACTATCTGCCAGTACTACTATAAATACTACTGTATCAGCAAAAGATGGTGCATCCATAGAGAAAAAAGCCCAGGGCACGGTGACACTATACAATGTATATAGTCCGAAACCGTGGCGTCTCATAGCTGGTACTAGACTCACAAATACCTCTGGAAAAATATATCGCCTAACTGGTTCGGTCTTGATACCTGGATATACAAAAGCTATATCGGGTCCAATAGTGCCAGGAAAGATCAATGTCCCTATTATTGCTGATCAACCAGGAAGTGAATACAACCTTACTTTAGAAGATGGTATGAATGATTTTATTATTGTTGCATATAAAGGTGGTGACAAATATACCTCTATATATGCCAGATTGGCAAAAGATATTCAAGGTGGTTTTGCAGGTAAAAGAAAGATAGTAGGGGATACAGATCTAGCAACTGTAACATCAACGATCAAGACTCAATTGACTACAAAACTTCTTGAAGAAATAAAGAGTAAAATATCTGAAAAAGACATTATGTATGATAAAGCATTCATCATTTCATTTGGAAGTCCAGAAATTGGCGGTGATAAGCCAGGAATAGCTGATGTATCTATTCATGCAAATATTTATGGAATAACATTTGATAAAGAAGAACTGATAAAAAAATTATCTGGTGAAATATCTACATCGTCATTTGGTGATAATAAATTTGATACTATTGGTCTCCAAGAACTAGCTTTCTCTATATCAAATCTCAATGATTTCTCACCACAAAAGAAGAATAGCCTGATCATAAAGTTACAAGGAGATATCAAGCTTATTGGCAATATACCAGTCGATGAATTGAAACAGAAATTTGCTGGCATCCCACTGTCTGAAACCCAAAATATATTGAGATCATATTCATCTCTTATTGTTCTCGATAAATCAAGCGGTCAAGTTGTACCTCCTTGGGCTAAGGTACCAAAAGATACAGATAAAATATCGATATTGACCAAGTAATAAATTTTTATATGTTACATTATTTTAATAGCTTATTCTTTTATGATTAAAAAATTATTTAGTGATAGTATTTTTTTGGGTAGTTTAATTTTGTCATTTGTGTTCGTTTTCTTTTTTCTAAGTCCACAAAGCGTTTATGCAGAGAACAGCCAGCCGTCAGATGCTTGTGATCTCATAACATATGTCAACGGACATAAAGATGAAAAAGTGTCGTTACTTTCTTCCTCAATTGATTTTTATGCAATTAGCAAAGGTGCTGGCACTGAACAGTTGACTTTTTCACAGCCAAATACTTGGGCGCACTGGGGTAGTAGCCCAACAACCCCATTTAGTACTGTATATAAGACTCCTTTTCAGTGTCCTTCTGATAAAGAAGGTTATTCAAGCCCACTATATTTTATTACTCCCAAAGGAGTCTTTGCCTCTGACGATGGATCCTCTGTTTCTGTAGGAACTCTCAAATATCAATATCCACGCTGGATTGGAACAGTCCCCGAGAATTTATTTACATCAGAACTTCATAGTGTTACTTATTCCTTATTTTTTCAAAATTGGTTTAGCAATCAGTATAAAAGTGAAGGGGATTGTAATGGAAATGAAATTTGTCTAGTTCTCCGCGAATATTATTCCAAAAGTAAAATCACTGAAGAAACATCCAAAAAAGCGACAGGGTCGTTGGGGCCTTTAAAAAACCTTGGCGTTGTAATAGAAGACGCGATGATTGAATCAATCGCCACGTCTGGTAATATATCTGTTGGAAAATCAGACGGGACAGTACTCTTGAACATTCCCGCCACAAACTGTGTGAAGCTGTCTGGGGATGGGCCTAGAAAAGTTCTCTTTCTAAGAACAAAAGATTGGGATTCCTCTATTGAAAACTTTAAGGAAATGGCAGATGATGTTATAAATAGGGGGTTTAAAATAGTTCAACCATTTTCAAACTATTTTGGAGAATTTACATTCTATATTGATCTTAAACCAGGCGGAGGATCTTGTGTGGAACATGGTGGTTTTGATATAAATATTAATTTTACATACCAAACAGACAAGAAAGATCTTGCTTATGCTTATTTAGAATCTAGTCAAGTAATCTATAATTTTGCACAAGATGGACGAGCTATTTTTCAAAGAATATGTGACCAGTTTCAAAATAAATTGTGTTTTCCTGGTCCATATGATGTGCGTGCGTATATTGTAATGCACGAGGTTGGGCACGCTTTTGCAGGATTACTTGATGAATATCTGTATGCTAATGCGGGTGATATTGTTGATCATTTTTTTTCTGATCTTTCTCAATACTCAACCAAAAATTGTGCTAAAAAGCCAACGTGGGATTATCGAAATGAAAATGATAATAAAGTGTATGGTTCCGTTGTAAAAACAGGGTGTTCTTTTTTACGAGAATCAGGATCAGAACCAAGACAACACCCAATTTTTTATTATCGTCCAAGTGATGACAGTTTAATGAAGGGACATACTAGTTCTATACCAAAATTTAATGTTATCTCTTGCGGTTACATCGTTGCTGCCATCAAAGGAGAATCTTTGACCAAGGCCAATGCCCAAAAACACTGGCCTGCGGTTGACCCTTCAGGACCTGGTGGTAGGGGTTGCAGTGCGATGGACACAGTGAAAGACGGTATTCCTCCTGCAAATAATCTAGCGCCTACCATCAGAGCGACGCCATAGAAGATCAAAATATCATATGATGTCAATCAAGCAAGTAATCCAAGTAATTCTCTTTATGTATGACATTGAATGTGGCAGATGGGTAGGCATCTTTCCACGCAGTGGGAACTAGAGAAGTTTCTTCTGTCCATTTACATTCAATTGCTTGAAGTGTTCCATCAGATTCTTTGATTATATCAATTTCCTGTCCTGTATGTGTGCGCCAGAAATAATAATTATCAAATTTTCCTTCAATGACACTTTTCTTTAGTAATTCCATAAAAATAAAATTTTCCCATAATGCTCCAACATCATTACGCAAAGATAAAGGATTGAACTGTGAAATAACTGCGTTCCTCACACCATTATCAAGAAAATAATATTTTGCTTTTTTAGATATTTCATTACGCAAATTACGACTAAAACCTCTAATTTTTTTGATAATAAACATTTTTTCAAGAAGATCTAAATATTTAGCCGTTGTCTTGACATCAGTTCCTGCCGTTTTGGCAACTTCGTTTATAGACACCTCATTTCCAATTTGAAAAGCAAGACATTTAGCAATATTTAGCAAAGTATCCGGAGAACGAACAGCTTCCAATGCTAGAGCGTCTTTAAACAAATATGATGAAACTAATTCAATCAATATTTTTTTCTTTTTTTCAATATCTGGTTCATTCAACACTTCAGGATATGAGCCGTATATAAGAAAATTATCTAACTCAACATTCAATTCAAACTTACTGCCTTCCATTTCCCTTTGTGATAACGGTAAGAGTGTTAGTGTAAAGTGACGACCCGTCAATGGTTCTCCTATCTTGTTGGAAAGGTCAAGTGACGACGACCCTGTCAAAATAATATTCTTTTCCGGAAATGCATCTATCATCATCTTTGCGCCAAGTCCAATAGAGGGTATAAACTGAGCTTCATCAATAGCTATGATTTCATTAGGTCTAGCAAATTCAAGAATTTTACTCCTGTCTTCTGATTTAATTATACTTCTCAAATTAACATCATCACCGGTTGAATAATATATTTTTTTCTCTGATTGCGTCTTTATATACTCATCAAGCAAGGTTGTTTTACCAACTCGTCGTGGGCCATAAACAACCAAAACTCTTTTTGGCGCAAGTTCGCTAGAAATATCTTGTTTTCTCTTGAATTTCATAAATTATATAATATCATGATACCTTGAATTCAGTCAAATATGTGGTATGTGGATAACTCAATGTGTTGTATTTAGTTATTTAATGTATAATATAAAAGATGAACTTCCCTAAGCACTATTTAATTTTTGTCTCCACTCTAATAATAGTATTTTTCTTTGTCCTTTTTACACCCAAAAATAGTGTTTTTGCGCAAAGCACTTGTGCCCTGAATGAGTACGAGGGTATGCGACCGTTTAATTTAACGCAGACAACAAATTTATATATCGGTAATTGTTTATTCCCAAATCTACAGGCATATTATGATGGAACACGGACAGCATATTTTTTGGTTGGTGGTCAAAGTTTGCCTTTACAACAAGAAATCGATTTTTCTTGTTGGACCGGCGGGCATCCAAGAGCAACAACACCCTGTTACTTTGGGCCAGACAGTCTTTTTATTATTAGAAACCCCATGGAAATGGTAGGAGGGCATCAAGCTGAAGACAAGGTGATAGATTATATTGCCGCAAATAAAAAAGTTAGGATTCAATTAAGCCCTTCAACTGAACCAAACAACAAACAGACTTTTGATGATTTCCCCGCCACAAACTGTGTGAAGTTGTCGGGGAGTGGGCCGAAAAAGATTGTGTTTATGAGAAATAATACTTCTTCTCTAGGTGTTTCTGACTTTGTTTCTAAAATGAATGATGTCATGAACAACGCTTTTGCAAAGACAGATCCTTGGAAAACATATTTTGATAAATTATCATTTTATATTGATTTAAAAACGCATAACGTTAATGGAAGCTCGTCTCTAAAAGATATTAACAATATATCAAGTTGCAAAGGTGACACGCCGCTTTTGTATTTGATATTTGGAAACAGCGCATCATCTGGTTTCGATGGTCATGTTTCTGATATACCCTATTTCCGTACGGAGCCAGATTATTTGGAGCTATCTGTGCACGAAGCTGGGCATGCTGTCGGTCATCTGTGGGATGCATCCCAGTGCCAAGTAATGCTTGAAAAAGCGCAATTTCGACACAAAAGTGTATTAGAAGCTAATTGTACTAAAACAAACTCTAACTTTAGATATAACAATATATGGTATGGAGGAAAAGATATAGGTTATGAAGACACTAACAGCGAAGGTGTTAAAGTGCATTGGTTTATTCCGACTCGAAAGAATCTTATGATGCATCCTCCTGATAACACGAAATATTACGATGTCATCTCCTGCGGCTTTTTGGTGGCGGCGATTGTTGACCAGCCAGTGGGAGACTCCGGATGGACCAATGTTGATTGGGCTCATGCTCAAAAATACTGGCCAGAATGTATGAAAATGGACACCGTGAAAGATGGTATTCCTCCTGTAAATCCCGCTCCTACCATCAGAGCGACGCCACCATAGTATGAAATGTCTTTTGTTAGTTTTATTAATCTTATTATAAATGCTATTATTTAAATACTATGAATTCAAATAAAAAGAGTCTATTTTTCTTCTTCTCTCTAATATTTTTATTTTCTCTTTTTATTTCAATAAACTACACATATGCGAAAGACGAAAATAATTTTTATACAGATAATAATTCATCAAAATTTCTTGCGGCCACTAGTGGCTTATGGGGTACAATAAAAGGCTTGTTTAGTTCAACTCCACAAGTATTGTCAGTACGACAAGCAGGGCGAATGGTATTGTATGGTACTAATTTCACTTCGGGAGATAATGCAGTAAAATTTATAAGTAATGATACAGGGAAAGAATATGAAGTTCTAGAGATACCAAGTAGTGATGGCGTCTCTATAGCATTCAATGTTCCTGTTGATGTTATTCCTGGCACATATACAGTCAAAGCTGGCGCATTCAATAGTGATTGGTCAAATACTCTAACTTTCAATGTTTTGGGAGCTCAAGCGCCAACTCTCTCATTTACCGCTACTCCATCGGCAGTATTACTTGGTCAGTCTTCAACAATAAGTTGGATATCTTCTGGCGCCTCGTCATGCGCTGGTGAAAGCGAATTGGATAAATTGCCAACTGAATGGAAAAGTCCAGGACTAACTGGCTCTTTCTCTTTCACTCCTTCTGAAAATGCTTCATTTACACTCACTTGTACCGGACCGGGTGGTAATGTAACAAAGACAGTTAGTATATCAGTCGGGAACTTCGCTGGTCCGATCGTCTCATTAAATGCCACTTCAAAAAATATAACAGAAGGTCAAGGCACAACTCTTTCATGGAGTACTGCTAGGGTTTCAAGTTGTTATGGTTCAGGAACAGGAGACAGCGCCACACTTTCAAAATGGAATAAAAGACAGCCAATCACTGGATCTCTCTATATTACACCTAGTCAAAATTCATCTCTTTCTCTTGTGTGCGCAGGAAATGGTAGTTCAGCAACAGCAACATCAACGATTACCATAAATGTTGTTCAACCACCGCCTGTACCAGAAATCACTGCTTCTTGCACCAGAGTTCCAAATAGTCCAACCAGTACATATGATACAGCAATTAAATATACGGCAAATCCGTCTGGTGGAAATGGTACTTATACATATCTTTGGAACGGAACAGATGGTTTATCTGGAAATAGTCAATCAGTTACTTTTAATTATTATAATCCTCTTGGCCAAAGAACAACGACCAAAACAGCCAATGTAAAAATTTCATCGGGTGACAAAAATATCACTATTCAATGTCCATCAATCATAATTAATGATTCACTTGGTCGAGCAACTGGTTCTATTCCGCCATACATTGCTAGTATTAGTCCTTCCTCCGGACCAACTGGTACAGTTATTACATTATCAACAGGACCGATAAGTGGCGCGAGTGGATCATTTGATATAAAACAACATTCTGTTTTCATTAGAAATGGTAATAATACAATATATGCTCAACCTTCTTTGACTAATACTGGATACTGTACACCGGGAATAATTGCCACACAATGTAGCACTTTAACATTTACATTACCTCAAATATTATCTGCAATAAACGGTACAGTTTATAGTGTTGGCGTATTTACACATGGTGGTGGGTCTTCTTTCGAGAGTAATGCTATCAATTTTACTCTTGGATCTATTCCAACACCAATACCAAACATTACTTCTATTACACCAAATAGTGGAAATATAAATACAAGTGTAATATTAAAAGGAAGCAATTTTTCTGCCGACACTACAGTCCAAATATCACAAGCGAGTGAGACATATTCAATTAGACCAACATATGCTCCAGCTTCATATCCAAACCCTGCCACTCTCACATTCAATTTTTTTCCTACTTCTGGTAAAAGTGGTCCATATGCTGTAAAAGCAAATAATAAAGGTGTTTTTGGTAATGCAGTATTATTTCAAATGACAGCAAGTACACCAACGCTTCAATTGTCTGCAATACCATCTACTATCAATATAGGATCTGGGCAACAGATAGTGGTCAATTGGTCGGCAACAAATGTTTCTTCATGCAAAGGCGATACCAGTAATTTCAATCCTTCACCTATATGGAGAAATCCGGGAAGTTCTGGATCATTCTCATTTTCTCCTTCCGATTCTACTGTATTGACACTAACATGTGTTGGAGATGGTGGCAGTGTAACAAAGAATGTATCCATAAATGTTATTCCATTGGCTACAGCTCCGAGTATCGATCCTTTTACTTCATCTTTGTATCCGGGGACTATAACGATAAGAGGTAGAGAATTTGATACAACTGGTCCAAATAGTGTTAGGTTTGTAAAGATATCAGGATCAGATTTCGAGAGATGGTCCGATGTTACTACTAACAATGCCAATTATCTCTCTGTAACATTCAGTGATCTTCGTCCCGGCACATATCAAGTGACAGTATCGAACAAAAATGGTATTAGTGCTTCTGCAACTCTTGTAATTGAGGCTACCCCAGAACAAGTTATTACACCGCCAGTTGTTATACCGACAATACCAGTACCATCACTTTATCTAAGATTATCTCAATTGATAGTCACGTCTACAAGTCAACCAATAACGGTATCGTGGTCTTCTGTAAATGCAACATCATGTATATTTTCAACTGATAATAAAGGAGATTACTGGTCAGGAATAGTTGGTCAAGTTGAAACCTCTGGTAGTCTAACTGGAACTTCTGACTCCAATACCTCTTTTACTGTTTCGTGTACAGGTGCTGGAGGTTCTACTACAAGAACTGGTTCTGTCGAAGTTAGGATAACAGATCCAGCTACACCTCCTACAGTCACACTTACCGCCGACCCTCTTATTGTTCCGCCTAGTGAGAAAGATGGCGAACCTGTGACTATAACTTGGTCATCAACAAATGCGTCGGCCTGTACACTCAATGCAATAGGTGGAGAAAAAAGCAGCGATGGATGGGGAGGCTATCTTGGTCCAATTGATTTATCAGGTAGTTTTACAGGAAATACGGCATTTGATACAGCATTTACGGTTACTTGTACTGGAGCTGGTGGTACAGCTTCAAAAACGGTTAGTGTAACTGTTGGTACAGGATCAATGCTACAAAGATTGAATATGGCTCAAATACTTCAATCATTAGAATGGAATCCGTTTATATTTATCAGGAATATATTCAAATAACATCGAGCTTGACTCATATAACATATATCTGCTAATATACACAAACGCGCAAAGCGATGAATAAAGCGCCCAATCCAAAAGAAATAGTTACCGGCATAATCACGGAAGCATTGCCGGATACTTTGTTTCGAGTAGAACTCGGAACATCGAAAGAGATAATTCTTGCATATTTAGCAGGAAAGATGAGGATGCATCGTATTCGAGTCTTGGTTGGGGATAAAGTCGAACTTGAGTTAGATAAGTATGGTGGTAAAGCTCGTATTACAAAAAGAATATAAGTTAGCAAACAGAAATTTCAATAAAGTATGAAGGTAAAAGCCTCGGTCAAGAAAATATGTTCTAAATGCAAAGTCGTCCGCCGTAACGGATATGTTTGTGTAACTTGCAAGGCAAATCCTAGACATAAACAGAGACAAGGATAATAAAATATATGAGAATATCAGGTATAACACTTCCAGAAAATAAAAGAATAGAAATTGCTCTCACGGCAATATATGGTATAGGTCGTTCTAGAGCAAAGCATATACTTTTGCTTACAAAGATTGATGCTGGTATGAAACCAGGTCAAATATCGGTTGAGCAAGAAAACTCTATCAAAAAGCTCATAGAAAAATTCAAAATTGAAGGTGATCTAAAGCGTGAAATCGGAGGTAATATCAAAAGACTAAAAGACATCAAATCATATCGAGGACTTCGTCATGCTAGACATTTACCAGTGAGAGGACAGAGAACAAAGACCAATTCTAGGACAGTGAGGGGCAATGTGAGAAAGACTATGGGTTCAGGGAAGAGAAAAGAAGAAAAGACATAAAATAATATATTCAAATGGGTAAAAAAAGGATTGTAACAACAGGAAATAATGAAAGTGATGGAGGCAAGTCAAAGACTACTTCATCTTCTTCGAAGAAAAAAACCGAATACGGTATTTTGCATGTACAATCAACTTATAATAATACAAAAGTGCTTTTGACAGACAAAAGTGGTAATGCACTTATGTGGGGATCGAGCGGAGCATCTGGTTTTCGTGGAGCAAAGAAGGGTACTCCTTTTGCTGCAGCCAAAGTAGGAGAGACCCTGGGTGCTAAAGCAGTGGATATAGGACTAAAAGAGATTGACGTTATAGTCAAAGGTGTTGGTTCTGGACGAGAGTCTGCAATAAGGGGGTTTATAGGTAAAGGATTTAATATCAATTCCATAAAAGATGAGACACCTGTACCATTCAATGGACCAAAGCCAAAGAAGCCAAGACGAGTATAAAATACCATGCAAATAGGACCAAGATACAAAAAAGCAAGATACCTAGGAGCGCCAGTCTTCCGAAAGACGCAAACGCAAAAGTTTGCTATGCGATCGCAAAAGAAAACAAAGGTTAGGAGAGGACGTGGTGGCAAAAGCGAATACGGTCAACAATTGTTAGAAAAACAAAAAGCAAGATACAGCTATGGTGTTTCTAGTGGTCAATTCACAAATTATGTAAAGAAAGCTCTCAAGTCAACAGGTGACAATTCTCGCAATCTTCTGAAACTATTGGAAGGACGATTAGATAATATAGTATTGCGTGCCAACTTTGCCCTAAGCAGGTTTGCAGCGAGACAAATGGTCTCTCACGGCCATATTATGGTTAATGATAAAATAGTTACGATCCCTTCATACGAAGTCAAGATTGGTGACAAGATATCTATTCGCGAAGGTAGTAAAAAGAAGGGAATATTCACAGATCTGGATCAAAATCTCATCAATTTGCAAACACCAGAGTGGATAAAGGTCGATACAAAGAAGAGAGAAATAGCAATAGCAAGTGAACCATCTGTAGATATGAGTGAATTGCTATTTGACGTTCGGTCAGTACTAGAATTCTATACACGCTAGACTAAGTCAATTTTTAGTGTATAATTATATGTCCATTTGCATTTTTAATAAAAATCTTAATTTTAATAAAATATAATATGAAATACGACCTTATTTTGCCATCAAAACCAAAAGTAGTTAAAGAAGACGGTATTGTTGGAATCTATGAGATAGATGGCCTATCTCCTGGATATGGCCATACTCTCGGCAATTCTTTGAGACGGATTATCCTATCATCTCTTCCTGGAGCTGCTATAACCAAAGTCAAAATAAAGGGTGTAGATCATGAATTTTCTGTGATAAATGGTGTTAAAGAAGATGTTATAACGATTCTCCTAAATATAAAGAAACTCCGTGTTCGCATAGATACTGATGAACCTCAAAATTTGCGTATAAAGGTGAAGGGCATTTCATCTATTGATGCCAAGGATATTGAAGCACCTGGCCAAGTAGAGATCCTAAATAAAGACCAGAATATTGCTACTCTAACAGAAAAGTCTTCTGAACTCGATATAGAGATGACAGCAGAGAAGGGTCTCGGATATGTGCAAAAAGAAATCTTACAGAAAGAGCGAGTTGATATAGGTTCAATAACACTTGATGCTGCATTCACGCCTATCCGAAAAGCAAATTATGAAGTTGAAAATATGCGTGTTGGTGATAGAACAGACTACAATCGTCTAAGGGTTATGATAGAAACTGATGGATCGATAACTCCAAGGGAGGCACTGGAAAGGTCTATAGAAATAATGATCAATCAATTGAAGTCAATAATTGGTTTCAGAGAGGGGGATGAAAAAACAGGAGAAACAGAAAGTGAAAAAGAATTGGCAAAAAGCAAACGTGAATCCAACAAAGCAAAGAATGAGCTTGGGGCGGATCTCTTGAAGACAAGGATTGACTCTATGGATCTATCATCTAGAACGACAAAAGCATTGGCTGGAGCAAATATACATACTCTAGGAGGCCTTTCGAGGAAGAAGGAGGCTGACATTATGGATGTCGATGGTTTGGGTGCAAAAGGAATGCAGGAAATCAAAAAACTTTTAGCTCAATATAGTATTACATTGAGACAATAATAAAATGAGACATCATAGTAATACAAGGAAATTTGGTAGAGAGAAGAATCAACGCGCGGCTTTATTGCGTTCTCTAGCACGCAACTTGATACGAGATGGACGTATAAAAACAACATTAGCAAAAGCAAAAGAATTGAGACCGATGGTAGAAAAGATGGTAACAAAGGCAAAGGTTGTTACTGTCGCTTCTAGGAGACTCATATCTTCTAGATTGAGAGGAGTAGAAGAGACAAAGAAACTTTTTAGCGAATTGGGACCAAAATATATTTCGAGAAAAGGTGGTTATACGAGGATTATCCGTATGCCAAATAGAGATAAAGACAATAGCTCTATGGCACTTATCGAATTTGTCTAATATGAAATATACAATAGATGCAAATGGGAAAAAGATAGGCAGAGTTGCAAGTGAAGCAGCTTCAATTTTGATGGGGAAAAACTCTGTAGAATTTGCAAAAAATAAAGTTCCCGATTGTACAGTAGAGATTATCAATGCTTCAAAGGCAGATATCAATACAAAGAAAAAGACTGATGATGTCTATATAACATATACGGGTTTTCGAGGAGGTTTGAAAGAACAAACTCTTGGAGAATTGATAGTTAGGAGAGGTATGGATGAAGTATTCCGAAGAGCAGTAGAAAATATGTTACCAAAGAATAAGCTTCAAAAGCTGATGATTAAAAATCTATTTGTAAAAGAATAGTATCAATAAAATGTCTACAAAGGTAATAGATAATAAATATTATGAGGCAGTAGGACGCAGGAAGACTGCTATTGCAAGAGTACGTCTCTTCTTGAATTCCGCAAATTCTTTTGTAATAAATGATAAGACTCTAGAAACATATTTTCCAGTTCGTGAAATGCGAATGATTGCAAGTGAAGCATTAAAAAACTCCAAAGTATCTGAAAAATTCAAAGTGAGTGTAAAAGTCTATGGAGGAGGTCTTGCTTCTCAAGCAGAGGCTATGAGACATGGTATTGCAAGAGCTCTCATCAAATACGATATTCTTTTGCGTGGACAAGTAAAGAAACTTGGTTATTTGAAGCGTGATCCTAGAGCCAAAGAACGTAGAAAGTTCGGTCTAAAGAAGGCCCGAAAGTCAGCTCAATGGTCAAAGCGTTAGAATATTTGTTATACTAGGTTTCATGGAAAATGACTCTATAAATATAGTATCAGATGATAGTTTGGACGATTCGGTCGTAGCAGAAGAACATACAGGAGAAATGATAAAGAAGCTTCGCGAGAAGCTGAAGATCTGTGAAAAAGAAAAACTTGAATATCTAACAGGTTGGCAACGAGCCAAGGCCGATCTTATTAATGCTAGAAAAAGAGATGATGATGATCGTAAAGAATTTATCAGATTTGCAAATGAAGGACTTTTGAATGATATACTGCCTGTTCTAGAGAGTTGGGACTCTGCAATGAATCACAAAGAATCTTGGGAAAAGGGAGATCCGAGCTGGAGGCAGGGGATGGAGTCTATCATAAATCAATTGAAGGGAGTTCTTTCTAATAATGGTCTAGCAGAGATAAACCCACTAGGAGAGAAGTTTGACCATTCCAAACATGAATCTGTATCACATAAAATAGTTGATGATGCCAAACTCGACCAAATGATTCTTGATGTTGTACAAAAAGGTTATTCTCTGGGTGATAAAATATTGAAGCCTGCAAAGGTGGTAGTAGCTGAATACCGGGCTGTAGTATAGCGGTAGTATACACCCATGGGGTGGGTGTAGTCCGGGTTCGACTCCCGGCAGCCCGAAGGGATGAAACAAGTCGCTAATGCGACTTGTTTAGGGAGGCGAAAGGGTTTTCGATGTTTGCGAGGACGAGCTTGTCGAGTCCAAGCAAACCGAAAACCACCTGGCGACGTAGTCGCCGACTCCCGGCAGCCCGAAGGGATGAAACAAGTCGTTTTAACGACTTCCTGGTAGTCCGACTAAAACGAGAAACTAAATGTGCTACCCATTCCAGATCCATCCGACTCTGCCCAAATCTTGCCTTTGTGACGCTCTATAATGTCTTTGGACATGTATAAACCTATACCCATGCCTTCTGTATATTGAGAACGGGCACGATTGCCACGATAAAATTTACTAAAGAGTAATGGTATTTCTTCTTTTGGTACTCCAATACCACTATCCTTGACAGAATAAACAATTGTACCATTGATTGTATTTTTTAGTGATATAACTATAGTACCATTTTCTTTTGAATAGTGAATTGCATTCTCTAAGAATACCTGAATTACAAATTTTATTCGACTTTCATCACATACTGTATTTACATTTTGATCAAAATTTTTCTCTATTTGTAGTTTCTTTGCTCCAATTTGATCTTTCAATGAATCCACAATATCTTCAATTAGTGGATTTAGATTAATATTTGTTTTGTGATATTCATATGATGCATTGTCAGTCTCTGAAACATTGATAAGTAAATCTGTAAGACCTACAAGCTTTGAATTTGCTTCACGGATATAGTCTATTTGTGTACGGTCTTCTACATTTGAGACTGTTTTATTGAGATTCTCTGCGGCCCATTTGATATGTGTAAGTGGTGTTCTAAATTTGTGTGTAACTGTTGTAATAAATTCGTATTTGAGTAGATCTTGTTCACGCAATCTACGCCATACGACTATCGCTATACTAACAACAATGATAGATATAATTATCGGTGAAACCCAAATCGGAAAATTCTGATAATAGACTTGTGCTAGTCTATTGAAATAATCAAACAATGCTATAACTCCACCAACCAAAGCAATAGCAACGCCATAAAAAAATGCTTGTTTGGCAATAACTTTTATATCACACAATCCGTATTTCACAGCACCATATATTAAAAATGGTACAGATAGGCCAAGGAATGCCATACCCCAGACAGGGTCTATATGTATATTATATACAAGAAAATTGGCAGTATTTCCTGGAACATAGCCAAAAAACATTGCCAATATAAAATATTTTATTTTATTTCTCCAAAGTGTATCTTCTTTCTTGGCTTTGAAATATGCAACAATAAGTAAGTACATACAATATGGAAATATCAATACATACATAAATAACATACGAACAAAGTTCAAAACTCCAGGATCATAGTAATTTGGAAAATACATCTTTGGTATTGATGGGAGCAAGAATGTCTCTGGGAATATAATGAAAAATACAAGCATAGATATGCTAAAAGCATATACTAGAGATATACTATATCTACTCTTATATTCTATATTTAGGAATGTTGTGATTCCGTGATAATTGAAAGTAATTATAAAAAAGTTAACTAGGTTGAACATCAATGCAATCTTAGAAATATTTGGATCGGCAATATTGACGCCTATTACATGGGAAAGGGAAAATATAGCAGCACATAGCATTGTAAGAGCAAGTAGTATAGTAGTCTTTGATCTAAAATTATTGAAAAAGAAAAATGAAGCCAAACCAATACCAGCTATTACTGATACAATACTCAAAATATTGTGAATAATTAGATTTATATTTGCATCCATATTATAAGAGAAATTATAACACTATTTAAACATTGCAAAAAGGTCAAAATTGTGAGACGATGGTTTTTCAAGATATAAATTATGTTTTTCAAGATGATCAAATTCTTCTTTTGGATATTGTCGGCAATAGTTGTTTTGCCATGTGTATTTGTTGCAGGAGAATTGTATCCAAAATGGGTTGAATGGGGAGAAAGTTTTTAAGCTATAATGCAATTATGAACAATAATGATTCATTGACTCTATATCCAACAATATTTGTTATCTTTGGCATAACTGGTGACTTGGCTTCTAGGAAGCTTTTGCCAGCATTATTATCTCTCTATTCCAAACGACTTTTGCCTATACGATTTACTGTGATTGGTTTCTCGAGACGATCTTTCAATAAAGAAGAATTTCGTGATCTTATACGAAATAAGATGAATATTCGTCCTGGTCAATTCAAGGAAGAGGATATCAAACATTTTCTCGACCATATGTCATATGAACAGGGGTATTTCGATGATTCTAGAGCATACGAAAGGTTGTCCAAGCGTATTCAGTCTATAGATCATGAATGGGATCAATGTTCAAATAAAATATTTCATCTATCAGTTCCTCCTTCTTTCTATGCAGGAATATTGACAAATCTTTCTTCTTCGAAGCTAAATCATACATGTAATGACGAAAGTGGTTGGACGAGAATTCTAATAGAAAAACCTTTTGGTAGTGATATAAAAGAGGCAAAGGCATTGGATAATCTTCTAGGTAAACTGTTCGATGAAAAGCAAATATTCCGTATAGATCATTATCTGGCAAAAGAAGCTCTACAAAATATATTAGCATTTCGTTTCTCCAACTCTCTATTTGAATCTGTTTGGAATAATCGGTCAATAAGCAGAGTCCATATAAAACTTTTCGAGAAGATAGGCATAGAAGGGCGTGGTGACCTATATGAATCTTTGGGTGCTTTGAAGGATATGGGACAAAACCATATGTTGGCAATGCTAGCCCTCATCACAATGGATAGGCCAAAATCATTTATAGCAGGAAATATAAGAGATGAGCGTGCAAAAGTCCTATCTACACTCTCTACTATATCTCCTCGGAATTTGGAAAGATTTGTATCCAGAGGGCAATATGACGGATATCTCGCTGAAAAAGGTGTAGCTTCAAATTCTAGGGTTGAAACATATTTTCGAATAGAAGCTAGGCTAAATAATAAAAACTGGAAAGGAGTGCCATTTTATCTAGAAAATGGAAAAGCAATGAGAGAGACAAAAACAGAAATAGATGTGTATTTCAAGGGTAGCAAGAATATAGAAGAGCAAAATATACTGACATTTCGGATTCAGCCAGAAGAATGTATAAAGATAAGATTCTTCGTCAAGACTCCAGGGTTTGCGTGGGAGAGGGAAGCAAAGACTCTCAAATTCAAGTATTCTGATATACCATCATTTACTTCACTACCAAATGACTATGAAAGACTCATACACGATGCATTTATAGGCGACCAGACCCTCTTTGCTTCGACTGACGAAATCATGGCTTCATGGAAATTTGTTACACCTATCATAGAGAATTGGAATAGATTACCGCTCAAAAAATATCCGAAAGGAGCAATAGAGGTAGAGTAGATAGAGCCAAATATATCTTTTAATGTTATTATTTTGTTATTCCTCTGCAGGATGAGAGAGCTCGTGCTGTAATAGGAAATTCGAAACATGGAAACCGACGCGTCAAAATCGTTTTTTGTGTTACGAAAAAGGGCAAAGGGAGGTTCCGACGGATGATGTGGCTTTCTGTCATTTCATCCGTCTTTTTATTTATTTTATAGAAGAAATTGTATTGAGACAAGTCTCTGTCTCTGTTGAAAAGATTGATTTTGAGGTGCAGATTAAAATACAGTAAAAATGTTTCAATTGTGATATAATTGAGCAAATGATCAATCAACTTGTAAAATATATGCATCCATTTGAAAAAATACTAAGTGTTTCAAAAGAAAATATTGTTCTTGAAATAAAAGGCTTTTCTGATTTACCATGGGTAGATTTCTTACTTAATCCTCGCCGTTTAAGAGGTAGCGACTTCTTGATGCGATGGTCACAGGGGGTTTGGAGCGAAAATCGTCTTATTGAAGCGATAAATGAAAGCGGGAAATATTTTGCCGTTCCTTATGGTCCGAGCGGAACTGCCCCAACAGACGATGTACGGGCATTTGAACTTTATTTTGAACGTTTAGAGAAAGCAGGTCTTGGTCATATAAAAAGACCAGATTTACTTGTATTCAAGAAAACAAACGAGAAAGCAGTGAGCAAGATTCTAAAAAATATTGGCGGAATACAAGAATTGCCTTTTACAGAAGAAAGTAAGCTTGATGGATTGCTTAAGATGGCAACGGTGGCAGTAGAATGTGAAAACAGTCTATGGAAATCAAAGAAAATGCCTGATTATGAAACTCTTCTTACACCACAGAAAAGATTAAACGGTCAGTTTGGATTGAAGAAAACAGCTGTTTTACCAACTGTAATCATTAAAGAAGAAGACCGAGAACCTCTTAATAAGTGGCAGGAAAATAATAAAGTACTGATTCATGTGTGGCATGTATTTTACGACCAAGCATTTGGTATTCCTCTCAAAGAAGTGGAACGGTTGATCAGTAATGGTCTTATTCAGCCGACGATTCAAACATTTCAGGCACCCGGCGGAGCAACGACAAAGAAAGCCATATACAAAATCTATTACCGTTATGCCTATCCACTTGGTGACGCTATAGAAGAACCTACGCTTATTTCAGATTGTATTGAGGACAAGAATGGACACATTTTGCCGTATGTTAAATTCCATGGAGGTAAGTTAAGACTTAACAATGAAGCTATTAAAGTCCTGGATTCAATTTTATGAAAAGAATTATTCATCAAAAATTACCATCTCAACACAATGAGAGAGAAAGACTTAGAGATAAGGGACAATTTTGGACTCCGAGCTGGGTTGCTGATGCAATGGTTGCTTATGTGGCCAAAAATGCCGATCTTGTCTTCGATCCCGGAGTTGGTAAGGGTGTTTTTTATAGCTCGCTCAAAAAGATTAATCCGAAAATTAAATTCTACGGTACGGATATTGACCCAAATATTATTACTGATGCAAAAGCTGAAGGTATTTTTGATGATAATGCTCATCTCGAGATAAGAGATTTTATCCTCAATACTCCAAAGAAACTATTCCGAGGTATTGTCGCAAATCCACCTTATATACGCCATCATCGTCTGTCACAAGAATATAAAGAAAAATTTAAAGCAATAAGTATACGGTCAATGAATGACACACTCGATGGTCGCGCTGGTTTGCATATTTATTTCCTTATTCAAGCTCTAAACTTACTCGATAAAGGTGGTAGACTTGCTTTCATTATGCCAGCAGATACATGTGAAGGCATATTTTCAAAAAAGCTTTGGGATTGGATTTCAAAAGATTTCGCCATTGATGGTGTAATAACTTTTGACCATAAAGCTACACCTTTCCCTGGTGTAGATACTAATGCAGTTATCTTTTTAATCCGCAAAGACAGTCCAATAGAAAAAATAAAGTGGATTAAATGTTTGGAGCCAGAAACTACTCAATTATTGAGTCTTATAAACGATGATTTCAAAGACGATAAGTTTTCTGATCTAGTTATCTATGATAGAGATTTAGAAGAAGCAATCTCGACAGGCTTGTCAAGGGCACCACAGGATAGAAAATTTGAATTCACTTTGGTCGATTTTGCAAAAGTAATGCGTGGTATCGCTACAGGTGCTAACGAATTCTTTTTTCTCACAAAGAAAAAGGTGAAGGAACTTAAGATTCCCGATAAATTCTTTCTTACAGCAGTTGGTCGGACACGCGATGCTGAGGGGTCTTATATTACAAAAGAAACTCTAGAAAAATTGGAAAGAAAAGGGAGGCCTACGCTTCTGTTTTTTCCTAATGGGACTGATTGGAAAAATATGCCTGATTCAGTTAAAAATTATATTATAGAGGGTCAGAAAATGGGATTGTCTAATCGCGCGTTGATTTCAACAAGACAACCTTGGTATAAAATGGAAGTTAGAGAAAAACCAGTATTTTTATTTGCTTATCTTGGTAGAAGAAATGCGCGGTTTATAAAAAATGAAGCAGGGATTATTCCACTCACTAGTTTCCTTTGTGTATATCCCCATTCAGATAATAAGGAATATATTGATAAACTATGGGGAGTTTTACAACATCCAGATACAATCTCAAATTTGCAACTAGTTGGAAAATCTTATGGTTCTGGAGCAATTAAAGTTGAGCCTCGGTCATTAGAGAGATTACCTATAAGTTCTAAAATTATTAAGGAATTTGGTCTAAATCCTATTAAGTTGGGATTATCTTTGTTTACACAAACATAGAGGATTCTATTTTAATAAATTTGACAAGACACTAATCTTGGTTTATACTTGTATTTGTGTACCATCCGAAATCACGAATAAGAAGCAGATTTTCTCGTCCTACTAGCAAGAGAGGTAGAGGTAAAAACGAAAGAATTGATATCCATCGCTTTATAAACAAAGTAACAGTAGCTCTAGAAGTTGCTCTTTTTGTGCCTATCAATAAGTTTGAGAACTTCCAAATAGATCAAAGATTGAGAGATTCTATCATTACAAAAGGTTATAGTATACCAACGCCCATACAAGATAAAACTATACCGCACATTCTTCTTGGTAATGATGTAGTAGGTATTGCCAATACTGGCACAGGCAAAACTGCTGCCTTTTTGGTACCTCTCATACACAAGATTTTACAAAATAGGAAAGAGCAGGTAATGATCATTGTGCCCACTCGCGAACTGAGTATTCAGATTGACACAGAATTGAAACAGTTTGTACGAGGTATGAAAATATTTTCTGTTTGCTGTGTAGGTGGAGCGCCGATTCGTAGACAGATTGCCGATTTGAGACATCAGAATAATTTTATTATAGGCACACCTGGTAGACTCAAAGATCTGATAGACCGTAAACTGATACGCCTTTCAGAATTTAATACTATTGTTTTGGATGAGGCCGATAGAATGCTCGATATGGGTTTCATAAATGAAATGCGTGCAATAATGCTAGCCATGCCGAAAAATCGCCAAACATTGTTTTTCTCCGCAACTATTTCACCAGAAATCGAAAGACTTATCGGTGAATTTCTGAAAAATCCAATACATATTTCTGTCAAAACTTCCAATACTCCTCAAAATGTTGATCAGGATATCATCCGCGTAAAACATGGTGAAGAAAAAATAGATACTTTATACAATTTGCTCATTCAAAAAGAATTGACCAAAGTGCTTATCTTTGGACGAACTAAGCATGGTGTAGAGAGACTTTCTCAATATTTGAAAAAGAGGGGACTAAAAACAGAATCAATTCATGGTAATAAAAATCATAATAAACGTCAGGAAGCGCTTGGTTTATTCAAGAATAACTCTATACAGATACTTGTCGCTACAGATGTGGCCGCTAGAGGTCTCGACATTGCCGATGTGAGCCATGTTATAAACTATGACATTCCAGCCACACACGATGACTATATACACCGCATCGGCCGTACTGGTCGTGCAGGTAAGCTTGGTAAGGCATTGACGTTTGTCTGATTCTGTATTTCTCACTGCAATGTATAGAAAAGGAGTTTGTATTAGGGTGTTTACAATTACTTGACAATTAGATATAGATTGGTTTACAATTGATTTACGCATGATTACAAAACAGAAAATACTAGAAACTGCAAGGATTAAAGGCAAAATATTCAGTAAGGATTTTACTGAAGATTTTAATGTTTCTAGACAGTATATTAGTGTTCTCATTTCTAGACTTGTGAAATCCAAAGAACTTTTAAGGATCGGTTCAACAAAAAATGCATTTTATATCTTACCGGAATATGCAGAAAATCATCCAGAAATTTTACCGACAAAATATTCTAAAAGTTTCAAAAACAATAATTTAGAAGAGCACGATGTTCTTATTGAAGTAGAGGAAAAGTTTCCACAAATTTCCGGACTCAAAGAACATGTCCGTAATATTTTTACTTTTGCTTTCTCTGAAATGTTCAATAATGCAATTGAACATTCCCAGTCAAAAAATATTTCTGTTGAGGTTATGGTCGCTGATAATGATTTATTGTTTATCGTGAGCGATTCGGGAATCGGAGTGTTCAGGAGCGTGATGAGAAAGGGAAAATTGAAATCAGAATTAGAAGCAATCCAAGATTTATTAAAAGGAAAAACTACAACTATGCCAAAATCTCATTCCGGAGAAGGAATCTTCTTTACATCAAAAGCAGCAGATGTCTTTATTTTAGACAGTTTCGGACACCAAATGACTATGAATAATAAGAATGGAGATGTTTCCGTGAGACAAGTCAAAGAAAAAAGGGGGACGAGGGTTGTGTTCAGGATTAACACTAGTTCATCTAAACACCTAAGTGATGTATTTAAAAAATACACAAATCTGAAAGAGGAGAGCGATTACGGATTTGATAAGACCGAAATACGAGTTAAACTCTATACGGTTGCTGGTATCCATATTTCCCGTTCCCAAGCGCGCCGAATTCTACATGGACTCGAGAAGTTCAAGATCATCCTTTTTGATTTTGACAAAGTACCGATAGTCGGTCAGGCTTTTGCCGATGAAATATATAGAGTCTTTCATAACAAACATCCCAATATTGAAATACAAGAAGAAAATATGGCCGAGGCTGTAAAGTTTATGATTGATCGTGCAAAAAATGAAGCAAAACGAGCAAGATAGATTTTACTTTTCCTTATTTTTTAGCTATCTTTATGAGATGAGTTTATCCATCGGCATCGTAGGACTCCCAAATGTGGGCAAATCCACGCTTTTTAATGCACTTACAAAGAAGGGTGTGCCTGCGGAGAATTATCCGTTCTGCACAATCGATCCTTCTGTTGGCATTGTGCCTGTACCAGATGAGAGAGTTGCAAAGCTTTCAGAGTTTTCAAAATCGGCCAAAACTATTCCGGCTGTTGTTGAATTTGTTGACATTGCTGGCCTTGTAAAGGGGGCATCGGAGGGTGAAGGATTGGGCAACAAATTCTTGGCTCATATTCGGGAAACGGATGCTATAGCTGAAGTTGTTCGAATATTCAAGGATGATAAAATTATTCACGTTGATAAAGAGATAAATCCACTTCGCGATATAGATGTCATAAACCTAGAATTGGTACTCGCTGATCTAGAAACAGTGACAAAGAGGTTAGCCTCGGTGGAAAAGGATGTCAAAAGCAATAAAAAAGAAGCAATATTGGAGAAGGGAATGCTTCAAAAAGTAAAAGTATTATTGGATGAAGGGAAATTGGCAAGTGGTGTAATATTGCATGATGATGAAAAACCACTATTGAAACAATTAAATCTGCTTTCTGTTAAACCGATTCTATATGTTCTCAATAGTTCTGAAGCTAGTGATAATGATGAAGAAGTCCTGTCAAAAATCTCGGGTTCTTATGTTAAAGTTGATCCTATATTTGAAAATGGTTTGGGCGATCTTATAAAGAAAAGTTATGAACTATTGGATTTGATAACATATTTTACAACTGGTGAAGATGAGACTCGTGCTTGGACAATAAAGAGACATTCAACAGCACCTGTAGCTGGTATGGCAATTCACACTGATTTCCGTGACAAATTTATTCGCGCAGAAGTGATAGAGTGGCAAAAATTGCTCGAAGCTGGATCATATGCAAAGGCGCGAGAGAAAGGGTGGGTGAGGACGGAGGGGAAAGGGTATGTGGTGAAAGATGGGGATGTGGTGGAGTTCAAAATCTAAATAGAAACAGCCCTTCCTTTCGGTTGGGCTGGGACCTGGGGAGACGCTCTTAACGTATCTAACCAAGCTTATATATAGTGTAGCAGATAACATTATTCCTGTCAAGCGCAAGAAAATGTTGGTGTTTTAGACCAAATCATATGTTAATCGTATCATTTTGATACAATTATAGGTGTTAAATGATACGATTATGCAGTAGTTGCTGGGTAAGAATGGATGGGAAGGGGTATGTGGTGAAAGATGGGGATGTAATGAAAAAGCCAGATGTATTTAATCTTTGTGCATCTGGCTTCTCTTAATTATTTTAATTATCTTAACCCCACTTCACACCAGTGTTTTGTTGGCTTCAGATAATCACACCACACATACACTATCATCATGACTAGTGATTGCGGAGACGGTACAAAGAGCGCTACCCGTCAAATACGACACCAATCACAAGCAATTGCTTGTACTCTCGATCATCGTGCCGTTCTGGTAATGAGCCTAACATAGTAGATATTTTTTGTCAAGCAATTGACAATATTCAAAAACCCTGTATGATTCTTGCTGGAAAGTAGGGGAGGTCGGACGATCTTTCCTTGAAAACTAAAAACAAATGCGATTTAGTTCGCATAGAATGGAGCAAGCAATATGAAAAAGAATGAAGTGTTTGGTCAGTTTATCAGGATGTTCATATCCGGATTCATCGGCACCGCCATCGCAATCTTGTCGAGTAGGCGTTTCGATAGTTGGTGGGCAGGGCTCGTCGGTGTACCCGTAGCACTCCTTCTCTGTGATGTGAAGGAAAGTGTTCGGGCAACCCAGTTCGCTCTTGCGACAATCAAAAATGCTGTCAGTTCGATTCGTCTTCAGAAAACAGAATCGATCAAGAAATTTCTCACTCCCAGTGAAAAAACTATATCGGTTTTCAAAGATCTACTTCAGAGTTTCTTCTGTGGACTGACTACATGTACATGGGTCATCTCAACCACTTTCTTTTCAGCTATAATTATCAGTCTGTTATGGATCTTTATGTTCCTATACATATTCGGTAGTACCCGTTATGAAGGTGGTTTGGAAACGGTGTTTCCTACCTTAATAATGATAGCTGCTGGAATTCCTTTGCTCAGTTTTAGCAGGCATATCGAAGGATCCAGTAAGTCGATGAAGATATTTCCAATAAATCACCTATTTAGGAAATTCAAATTCTTTCGAGTTTGGGACGAACCGTCATCACCAAACAATAGTAATAATCCGACATGTTCCATTCGCGATAGAGATGAGCGACTGTACTCATCTGGAGAAATAGTCCATGCTTTGAAAGAGACTTTTCTTGGTGGCGTTCCGTCCTGCTTGATACTCTTCCTTGCGTGTTTATTTGGTTTGTTTATATTGCTCATCGATGTCATTCTTTCTGTGTTATTGAATGTCATCACGAGCAAAAGCGTCTCGGTTGGAGCAGGAGTGATCTTTGGACTTAGTGTCGATTACTTCCTCAGTCCGGTCAATGCTACAGCTATCTGGTTCATCGGTTGCTGTTTCCTCGGTGCTGTATCTGGATGGATCTTCTGGTGTGTAAGAGAGAAGTTGCTTGACATGCCATTGCCATCTACGGTATATGCAAATTTGGCAAATACATAGGATGCAAATCAAAACATATGCCCTTCTCTTTTCCAAAACGGGTTCGCCATCAAGTGATTGAAGGAAGAGTTGAGATGCTTACAAATATGGGATATGATGGTAATGGTGCCGTCTTGGCTCTCACGCTATCTGTAGTCGCTCTTCTTTCCGGAATTGCCTACGTGGCATATTGTTCAATCGCTTACTAAACAGTGTTGAATTATTTCAGGGTCCCTCTGTGGCATACAGTTGGGACCTTTTGTTTTATAAGCAATTTTGATATATCATGATACACATGAAAAAGAAGACATACGGAGGTCAGACCTCCGGAGACAAATCAAAAGAATATAGTCCCTCTTTGATTGAAAATAAATGGCAAAGAAAATGGAAATCTTCCAAGCTTTTCAAGACAAAAGAAGATACAAAGAAAGATAAATATTATATTCTAGACATGTTCCCATATCCTTCTGGTGAAGGACTTCATGTCGGGCATCCCAAAGGCTATATAGCGACCGATATAGTATCACGATACAGGAGAATGAGTGGGTACTCGGTTCTGCACCCTATGGGTTTCGATGCTTTCGGACTTCCTGCAGAGAATTATGCTATCCAGATGAAGACGAACCCAGCTATTGCAGTGTCTCAGAATGTCAAAAGATTCAAGAAGCAACTAGAAATTCTTGGCTTTGACTATGATTGGTCTCGAGAAGTGAATACTACAGATCCAAAATACTATAAATGGACGCAATGGATCTTTCTACAACTTTTGAATAAGGGTCTAGCTTATGAATCATATGAGCCGATAAACTGGTGTCCTTCTTGCAAAACTGGTTTGGCAAATGAAGATGTCGATGATGGTAGGTGCGAGAGGTGTGGTACTCCTGTAGAGAAGAAGCCGATGAGACAATGGGTCTTGAAGATCACTGATTATGCAGGAAGGTTGCTTGAGGATTTGGATGTAAAGAATAATGATGATAAACCCTTACTCGACTGGCCGGAATCGATCAAAGAGGCTCAAAGGAATTGGATAGGGAGGAGTGAGGGAGCGGAGATAAAATTTCAAATTTCAAATTTCAAAGGTCAAAAATTAGAAAAGAACATAAAAGTCTTCACCACCCGCCCTGACACCATATTCGGCGTGACTTATTTGGTATTGGCACCAGAGCATAGATTGGTCAAAGAACTTTTGCCATTGGTTGAAAACAAAAAGGAAGTTGAGGAATATGTTGGTCGTGCCAAGAATGAGACCGAAATAGAGCGCACTGATGCCAAGAAAGAGAAGACCGGCGTTGAGATGAAGGGTATCAAGGTGATCAACCCCGCAAATAGAGAAGAGATACCTGTTTGGATAGCAGATTATGTTCTTGCCGACTATGGTACAGGCGCCGTCATGGCTGTACCCTCACACGATGAGAGAGATTGGGATTTTGCGAAGAAGTTCGACTTACCGATAAAGCAGGTCATTGCACCTTACTTCACAGACAATCCTGGAAGTAAAGATGCTGTTAGAGATAATAAGAAAACAGTAAAAAGAAAGACTGCATATGCTCTTGTCTTTGACAAAAAAAATGATAAATTTTTATGCTTGAATTGGGAAAAATTTGGTTGGCACTCTGGGATCATTGGTGGAGTTGATGATGGTGAAAGTTTCAAAGATGCAGCTTTACGAGAAATAAAAGAAGAAACTGGTTATAAAAATTTAAATTTGATCAAGAAATTGGGAGGTGAGCAACACAATCATTTCTTTGCTACTCATAAAGATGAAAACCGATATGCAATTGGCCATGGCATGCTTTTTGAACTTGTGAATGATGAAAAAGAATTGGTTCTCGAAGAACATAGTTTAAACCATAAACCTGTGTGGATTGATATGGATAAAATGGAAGACTGGCTCAATTTGTCAGCTTTTAAATATATGTGGAAAGCTTACAAATCTAATTCGGATTGTTTTACTGGATATGGTAGGTTGTTAAATTCTGAGAAATTTGATGGGACAGAAAGTAAAGATGTGATGAAAGAGATTACAGATTTTGTCGGTGGTCAGTGGGTCACAAAGTATAAACTCCGAGACTGGGTATTTTCTAGACAACGGTATTGGGGCGAGCCGATACCTGTAATACATTGCACAAATTGTTTTGCAAAAGAGAATAAAACAAACGCAATTATTTTGCATGGCTGTCCTTCGAATGTTGAAAGAGCGATGGATCCTAAAAGACAAACATATGATAAACATTGGATACCATGGACAAAGAAACAATTAGAAATAGCAGGTATTGAGACACTAGTGCCATTGATGCCAGAACCATGGCATATGTCATATGAAAAATGGAAGATAGAATTTGATAAATTACCGATAACTGAAAATAGTATTCTAATAGGACATAGTTGTGGATCTGCTTTTCTGGTTAGATGGTTGGGAGAGACAAAGAAAAAAGTGAGGATGCTTGTCTTGGTTGCACCTTGGAAAATAAATAGTAATAATGATGAATTTAGAAATAAATTCTATACATACACTATTGACAATGAAATTAAAGACAAAATAAAAAATATCTTTATCTTTACATCAGATGATGAGGAGGATAATGGAAAGAAAAGTGTCAATATCTTCAGAGAATCTTTGAATGCAAAAGTAATTGAATTAAAAAAACATGGTCATTATATTTACGGTGATATGAAAACAGAAGAATTCCCTGAATTAATAAATTTGATAAGTTCGTTTTCTTCCAAAGTAGTACCAGTTCCCGAGAAAGACCTACCAATAAAACTACCCAAAGTAAAATCCTATGAACCCACAGGAACAGGCGAATCGCCACTCGCTAATATAGACAAATGGGTCAATGTAAAGTGTCCAAAGTGCAAAGGTAAAGCCAAAAGAGAGACAAATACAATGCCACAATGGGCTGGCTCGTCTTGGTATTATTTGCGATATGAAGATCCAAAGAATAAAAAAGCATTCGTTGACACAAAGAAAGACAAATACTGGTCACCAGTTGACCTCTATGTAGGCGGAGCAGAACATGCCACGCGCCACCTCATATACGCTCGATTCTGGCACAAATTCTTGTACGATATAGGCATAGTCTCAACCATCGAACCATTCATCAAACTTCAGAACGTAGGACTCATAATAGGTGAAGATGGAAGGAAGATGTCAAAAAGATTTGGTAATGTTGTCAATCCTGATGAAATTGTCGAAATATATGGAGCTGATACACTCCGAATATATGAAATGTTCATGGGTCCATTTGATCAACAGATCGCTTGGAATACGAACAGTATGGTTGGTTCTAGGAGATTTATCGAAAAAGTTTGGAGACTAAATAATAATCTAAAGACGAATAGAGGATCGACCGTCGCAGGGGCGACAAATGGCGACTTGGCGAAGCCAACGAAGGCATTTAGTCGCCCCGAGGAGGGAGATCCGTATTTAATTTTGATTGATAAAACCCTTCACAAAGCAATTAAAAAGGTAACCGAAGACATTCAAGGACTAAAATTCAATACTGCATTGAGTACACTTATGATTGCTGTGAATGAAATGGAGTCTTCGGGATCGGTGACTAGAGAACAATTCGAAATATTACTGAAACTGCTAGCACCATTTGCTCCTTATGTAACAGAAGAATTGTGGTCTGGACTTGGTAATAAGAAATCGATACATATATCAGAATGGCCAGAGTATGATCCGAGCCTAATAGTTGATAATGAAGTAAAAATCATTGTTCAAGTGAATGGCAAGGTTCGTGGTTCATTTGACGCTGATCCAGATATAAATGAAGAAGAAATGAAGAAGAAAGCGCTCAATCTACCTGAAGTGAAAAAGTGGATTGATGGCAATCAAATCAAGAAAGTGATCGTCGTTAAAAGTAAGTTGGTGAGTTTGGTGGTTTAAATCCCAATGAAATACGCTCTTGAGCCGACACGCAATGCAATGTGATTCTCCTTGACTTATATTGTAGGAGGTGATAAAACTATAGTATTAAATGGGACAATATTATTATTAATAAAGCAAACATGGCAACAGCAAACATTTCATTCAAACCAAAGCAGATCGTAAAGAAACTACTTTCATCTCTACCCGATAGGGCAAGAGACGTTATCATATTTCGTTTTGGACTAGGTAAAGATACAAAAAGAATGACGCTTGATGCTATAGGAAAGAAGTATGGTATCACTAGAGAAAGAGTACGCCAGATAGAAAACTATGCAAAGAATACCATACAAAAATCCGAAGAATTCAAACAATCAAAAACAGTTTTTTCTGAAATGGAAGGATTACTTCATTCATTGGGTGGTATTGTCGTAGAAGAAGATTTCCTAGGCCACGTATCCAAAGACAAGAGTCTACAAAATAATATACATTTCTTGCTAACAGTAGGTGAACCTTTCAAGAAAATAAAAGAAGATGATGATTTCAAGCATCGCTGGCATGTCAATGAAGAGCTTTCAAAAAATGTAGAGAGTGCCCTGAAGAAACTCTATGCAAGCCTGTCAATGGATGACCTTTTGCCTGAAGGAGAGATAGTAAATAAGTTTTTGAATCATTTGGAGAACGTATCAGAGCAATACAAGAATCAAGAAGTAGTAAAGCGTTGGTTATCACTTTCGAAACAAATAGGCAAAAATGCTCTAGGTGATTGGGGCAAGTCCAAGTCTGCAAATATCAAAAGCAAGGGTGTAAGAGACTATGCATTTCTTGTCATGAAGAAACACGGCTCTCCTATACACTTCCGCGATGTTGCAAAACAGATAACAAAGCTTTTCAATAAAAAGGCACATGTTGCAACTACACACAATGAACTCATAAAAGATAAGAGATTTGTCTTGGTAGGACGTGGCTTGTATGCTCTAGCAGAATGGGGTTATATGCCAGGAGTTGTACGAGACGTAGTACGAGCACTACTCGAAAAGCATGGGCCACTCACAAAAGAAGACATAATCGCAAGAGTATTGAAAGAGAGATATGTCAAAGAAAATACAGTTATGGTCAATCTTCAAGATACCAAACACTTCAAGCGTGATAAAGAAGGTAAATATTCACCTGTTGTATTGTTAGCATAGTCTTTCTCATTTATGGTAAAATATTGGTATGACAATCAATGAGGTTATTTCTTTTGTAATAAATAATTTTCGCTCGGAAGCGTGGCCAATAACTATCAATATTCTGATTGTATTATCACCGATTTTCTTGGCAATAATACTTTTTGTGATTATGTGGGATTTGTGGATGCAATACATTCGAGCCAAGAATTATCTCAAAACAAAAAGAGTTGTACTAGAACTAAAATTACCAAAAGAGACATTCAAATCCCCACTTGCTATGGAGACATTTCTGAACTCTTTGCATAATACAGCAGATGGAAGTAAATATGCACAATACTGGAAAGGTGAGTCAAGACCATGGTATTCACTAGAGTTGGTCTCTATCGAAGGAAATGTAAAATTCTTCATCTGGACAGAAGAGATAAGAAAGTCAAATCTTATTTCAGCTCTTTATTCTCAATTCCCAGAAATAGAAGTCCACGAAGCAGAAGACTATACAAGAAGTGTTCATTTCGATCCAAAAATCACTAGAATATGGGGTGGAGAATTCAAATTCACAATGGCAGATCCGTATCCAATAAAAACATATATTGATTATGGATTGGATAAAGATCCAAAAGAAGAATACAAAGTAGATCCTCTAACACCACTTATTGAATTCCTAAGTAGTGTACCTATCAATCAACAGGTGTGGATACAGATAATGATAAGAGCACATAAAGATGAGCAAAGAATACCAGGTAATTTTTTTAAAACTCATGATGCTTGGAAAGAAAAAGCAATTAAAGAAGTTGATAAATTGTTACTTCGAGATTCAAAAACAAAAGTTGCAGGTACGAAGGATGAAGCAACCGGTTTTACGAAACTTCCATCTATTTCAAAAGGGGAGCAAGATATTGTAGCGGCATTAGAGAGAAGTATAACAAAACATCCATTTGATGTTGGTATCAGAGCTCTCTATATAGCTCCAAAAGACACCTTCAATACACCATTTGGCATAGGAGGAATCGTTGGGAGTATGAAACATTTCTCTTCACCACACTTAAATGGCTTAAAGCCAAATAGTAAGTTATGGCATATGAAGCTCGACAATCCATGGCAAGACTTTAGGAATTACAGACGCAATTTATTTAGCAAATTGGCTCTAATGGCATATAAAAGACGTTCATATTTCTATGCACCATTTGTTAGTACGCCACTAGTTATGAATTCAGAAGAACTTGCAACTATTTATCATTTCCCAGGATCTGTCTCTGCTACACCAGGACTAGAGAGAGTACAGTCAAAGAAAGCTCAAGCGCCGACCAATCTACCTATCTGATGAAAATTTTTATTCGTTATTTGAAACGCATTGTAAATAAGAAGTATAGGTCTTTTTTTATTGCTTCATCTGCAATTGTCTTTTTATCTGTAGTAATATTGATATTTGTATCTATTGCACCGAGTAATTTCCCTGAAAAGAAAATAATCTCTATAGAGAAAAATTTAGGCCTATCACAAGTAGCAGATTTGCTTCTCCACAATAATGTCATAAAACATCCAAATGTTTACAAAGCTTTTGTAGTTATTTTGGGTGGTAGTAAGAAAGTCATAGCAGGAGACTATCTTTTTGATAGTCCACAATCCGCACTTCGCATAGCATATAGAACAATAAAAGGCATACAGGGCTTGAAGAAGATCAAGGTGACTATTCCAGAGGGATTGGCATCTTCAGATATTGGTAGATTATTGACCAAGAATATTCCTGGTTTTGATGAAAAAAAGTTTCGAAGTCTAGCAAAGAGACAAGAAGGGTATCTATTTCCAGATACATATTTCTTCTATGAAAATGTTGAGCCAGAAAAAATCATAGATATGATGCATTCAAATTTCGATAGACAGATAGAAAGTGTCAAAATGCGAATATTAGCTTCTGGCAAATCTCTAGAAGATGTTATCAAGATGGCCTCTATAGTCGAGGAAGAAGCAGCATCTAGTACAGATCGTAAAATTATTGCTGGTATTCTATGGAAAAGATTAGAAAGTGATATGCCACTACAAATAGATGCGCCATTTTTCTATATTCTTGGCAAAACTTCTGCACAGCTGACTCGAGATGACTTGGCAATGGATTCACCATACAATCTGTATAAAAATAAAGGTTTACCAGCTACACCTATAAGTAATCCGGGGCTTGGATCTATACAAGATGTTCTGAATCCTATAAATACAAAATATTGGTTCTATCTAGCAGATTCAAAGGGTATTACACATTATGCAGAAGACCATGAAGGGCATTTGGAGAATATAAGAAAGTATTTGCAATAATTAACAAATAAGATAGGTTACACAATCAATCTCTTTCAAGAAGAAACCGCCACAACATCGAAGTGTGGCGGTAGTTTGGTGAAGTTGTTTGTCGGAATCTATTAGATTCCCAGAACCTGAACCAAATCGTTGAAAAGAAATGGCTTATGGATTGTATACTGGGCCCCTACCGAGATTGCGGCCGCAACATCCGCTTTGCCAAGGTCTCCAGACATGAGACATATCTTGGCATCGTCCGGCAGAAGCTCCTTCGCTTCTCTGATCAGCCTGATACCATTCCCATCTGGATTGATGTTGAGGTCGGTAATGAGGACATCGAACTCTGGATCTCCAGACAAGTATTCCAGAGTTTCACTTTCAGATCCAAAATCAACGACATGATGACCCAGTCCTCGAAAACGTATTGCCAACGTGAGACGAAGAAGCTCAGTGTCATCAACGATTAGTATCTTTAGTAACTTATTCATCGTATTTTTCTCTTTCTTTATCCGAATTTATTTCTTTATCTGTTCTAAAAAGTATGATATCATCATTAATATGATTCGTCAAGACAGAAAAAAGGTATTCATCGGCCTATCTGGAGGAGTAGATAGTGCTGTTTCTGCGACACTATTGAAAAGAGCTGGCTATGATATAACTGGTGTCTTCATCAAAGTCTGGCAACCAGATTGGATAGAGTGCTCTTGGCGAGAAGATAGGCTCGATGCAATGAGGGTTGCAGCACATCTAGATATACCCTTCATTACACTAGACCTAGAAAAAGAGTATAAACATGAAGTTATAGATTATATGATAGAGGAATACAAAAGAGGCAAAACACCAAATCCAGATGTAATGTGCAATCGAACAATCAAATTTGGTGCATTTTATGATTGGGCAATGCAAAATGGTGGAGACTTCGTAGCAACGGGGCACTATGCAAGAATCAGATGCCAGAACATTGTCGGCGCTGACTTGTACCTGCGCGAAGCCTTTTCGCCTCACCACTACTCGCGGTTCGGCGAGAAAGGTTCGCTTCGGCACGCGTCAGCACCTGACAATGTTAAATATTCTCTATCTATGGGAAAAGACTCAAATAAAGACCAATCGTATTTTCTCTGGACATTGAAGCAGGAACAATTGCCACATATTTTATTTCCTGTTGGCAATATGACAAAGCCGGAGGTTAGGAAGCTGGCAAAAAGGTTTGATTTGCCAAATGCTGACAAAAAAGACAGTCAAGGACTATGCTTTATTGGCAAGGTTGATGTAAAAGATTTTCTTTCACATTACATTGAGAGAGAAAGTGGTAATGTTCTAAATATGAATGGTGAAATCATAGGTAAACACCCAGGATCATTATTTTTCACTATTGGAGAGAGACATGGTTTTAGTTTAGACAAGAAGACACCAAATGATGAGCCAATGTATGTCGTAGACAAAGACATAGAGCAAAATACGATTACTGTCGGGGTGCGATTGGCTCGCGAAGTAAATGTGTCCGACTTGATGAACACTTCATCAGAGCAAATTTCAATTGAACAAGTGAATTGGATTCGAGGGAGTGTTCCAGAAAATTTCAAGGATAAAATATTCACTGCAAGGACTAGATATAGACAAAGACTCGAAAAAATAAGAATCATTTCTGTAACATTTACTGAAACAATAATAGAATTTATGGAAAAACAAGAGAATTTAGCTAGTGGACAATCACTTGTTATATATGATGGGGATGAATGTTTTGGTGGGGGAGTGATATCTTGATAAATACGGTTAACGTCAAGGACTAACCTTACTGTTCCCAAGGTTAGTCCTTGACGTTAACCGAACTCCTTCCCCAGCTAGAAAATCTGTGTTATTATACTTTTATGCCTCCATTAAATAAGCTTACAACCAAAGCCCGTGAAGCTCTAAAAAGAGCCCATGAACTCGCTATTGAACGTGGACAAAACCATGTCAATCCAGCACATTTGCTCTGTGCACTTCTTTTGCAAGAAGAAAGTATGGTTACATCTGTCTTAGACAAATTGGATATAGATACAACCATGCTTATTGATGTAGTTCTGGAACATATAGAAGCACCTGATGGATCCAATGTCCTTTCACCTTCATATCAGATATATATTACTCCAGACTTAGCACAAATTCTCGACAATTCTTTACGAGTAACAACAAATATGAAAGAGGAATTTATATCAACCGAACATTTATTCTTGGCAATATTTGAAGTACCCTGTATAGCTCGTGATATTTTGAGTAGATTCAAGATAGAGCGCGATCAGATAATAAAGATCATAGAGGAGCTCAAAGCCAATCCGCCATCCAAAGAAAATCAGCCAAAGAAATTTAGAACTCTATACAAATATGCAAGAAGTCTAACCAGGCTTGCACATGAAAATAAACTCGATCCTGTGATCGGTCGTGATGCAGAGATAATGCGAATAGTACAAATATTATCTCGAAGAACAAAAAACAATCCTATACTGATAGGTGAAGCTGGGGTAGGAAAGACTGCAATAGCAGAAGGCTTGGCTCTCCGTATGGCACAGGGTGATATTCCAGAATCTCTGAAAGACAAAGAGCTTGTATCACTAGATTTGGGTTCTCTCATAGCAGGTACAAAATATCGTGGAGAATTCGAAGAAAGACTCAAAAATATACTGAAAGAAATAGAGCGTGCAGATGGAAAAATAATTTTATTTATAGATGAAATGCATACACTAGTTGGAGCTGGTGCCGCAGAAGGTTCTATGGATGCTTCAAATATGCTAAAACCTGCTCTTGCTCGTGGAGAATTGCGTGCTATAGGAGCTACAACACTCAAGGAATATCAGAAACATATAGAGAAGGATCCGGCCCTGACTCGCAGATTTCAACCTGTTTTCGTACAAGAACCAAGTATAGAAGATGCAATAGCTATATTGCGTGGAATAAAGGAAAAATATGAACTATATCATGGTGTTAGGATCACAGACGATGCTATCGTTGCATCTGTCACCCTAGCAAGCCGTTATATCACCGACAGATTCTTGCCTGATAAAGTAGTTGATCTTATAGATGAAGCAGCATCATCTCTACGTATTTCACTAGAGAATATGCCTCCAGAACTTGAAGAGTCTAGGAGAAAGATCATGCGTCTAGAAATAGAAAAAGAGGCTTTAAAGAAAGAAAATGATCTACCGGACAAGCAAAGTAATAAAACGACTAAAACAAGGATGTTGAAGATAGAAAAAGAGATTGCTGATATTAGAGAAAGTACTTCCGAAATCGAATTGAAATGGAAAAATGAAAAATCTGCAATAGGTGATATAAAGAGAATAAAGAAAGAATTGGAGACTTTGCGTATAGAAGCAGAGATGGCAGAGTCGAGGTCCGATCTATCCAAAGCTGCAGAGATAAGATATGGCAAACTTCCTGCATTAGAAAAGGAATTGGACCAGAAGAATAAACGTCTCAAGAAATTGCAATCCTCGAGAAGAATACTAAAAGAAGAAATAAATGCAGAAGATATAGCAGGAGTTGTATCTCGTTGGACTGGTATACCAGTCTCTAGAATGCTAGAATCCGAAGCATCAAAACTAATGCGTATGGAAAATGAATTGCAGAGGAGAATTGTTGGGCAAAATGATGCAGTATCAAAGATAGCCGATACAATAAGACGTTCTCGCGCAGGTATAGCAGATCCAAATCGCCCAATTGGCTCATTTATATTCCTAGGTCCTACTGGAGTAGGGAAAACAGAACTTACAAAAGCTCTTGCAGAATTCTTATTCAATGATGAAAAATCTCTAGTGCGAGTAGATATGTCAGAATTCATGGAGAAACATTCTGTATCAAAGTTGATCGGGGCTCCTCCTGGTTATATTGGCCATGATGATGGAGGATCATTCACGGAAACTATAAGACATAGGCCTTACTCGGTAGTTCTCTTTGATGAAATCGAAAAGGCTCATCCAGAAGTCTTCAATATCTTACTTCAAGTACTAGACAATGGTCGCCTCACAGATGCAAAAGGCCGTATTGTCAATTTTAGAAATACGGTTATCATCATGACTTCGAATATTGGCGCACAATATATTGAAAAAATGGAAAAGATAGGTTTTGCAAAAAATGTGAAAGATGTTGATAGAGACAATTATACTGGAGCAAAAGAAAAAGTTATGACATCCCTCAAGGATTATTTTCGACCAGAATTTTTGAATCGCGTAGATGATATTATAATCTTCGATATCTTGTCCCATGAAGCAATAAAAGAAATAGTTGGTATTCAGGTCAAAGAAGTTGTAAAGAGGCTTGTAGACAAAAATATCGAGCTTATCTTATCTCCAGAAGTTATGGATTATCTTTCCCTAGAAGGATATAACCCACAATATGGTGCTAGACCATTGAAAAGACTGATCCAGACCAAGATTTTGACTCCAGTAGCTAGATTGCTCATAAGTAATGAAGTGGGTAAAAACGGTATCATAAATGTTACAATGCCAATACTACAAAAAGTTTCAAAAGATATTTCTTTAGATTCTACAGAAAAGAAAGAAGTCAATTTCGTATTTGAAGTAAGCAAGAAGAGGAAAAACAATAGATCGATTGTACTAGGGGAGATGGTACTTCAAAAATAGTATTGACTAAGTAAAGATAAAAATCTACTATATAGTAAGTACTTTTATTATAAATTAAATGCGCAGGTGGCAGAGTGGTCAATTGCAGTGGACTGTAAATCCATCGCCCTATGGGCTCCGGGGGTTCAAATCCCTCCCTGCGCACATGAAAAAACCGAGCAAAGCTCGGTTTTTGAGTGGACGCAGAGCAAAGCGCTTGAGCGCTTTGCGTGGAGGGATTTGAAAAGGTCGAGCATATTTTCGAACCTGAGCGAGCGATCAGCGAGTCGAAGGTGAGAAAATGCGAGACCTGTACAGAGTCTGTAAGACTCAAATCCCTCCCTGCGCACAAAATTTTACGTCAAGGTTAGTTCTTGCTGTATCATACAATGACTCTTTTCAAATGTGCTGGTATCTTGACCACTATTTCATAGGGAATAGTGTTGCACTTCTGTGCAATTGATATTATTGAATTCTGATCAGAGCTATTGTCGCTTATCACCGTGACTGGTGTATTGATCTTAATATCTTTCACATTTGATACATCAATAGAAGTGATATTCATACTCACGTGGCCGATGATGGGGCATGGAATATTATTATCTCCAACCAATATTGTTCCAACATTAGATAGTCTCCTATCCACACCTTCGAAATAACCAACAGGTATGGTTGCAATTCGCATATCATTCAATGCTTTGAATGTATTGCCATAGCCAACTGTCTCGCCCTTCTTTATTTGTTTTATACTTGTAATGATAGTCTTCATCTTGAGAACTGGTAATAAATTGATCTTATGTTCAAATAGATCTCCATCTTTGAGACCATAAAGACCTATCCCTAGTCTTGAAACATTGGACTTTATTTTATCCGAAAATTTGTTACCATCTGTATTGCTTATATGAAAATATTTTATGTCAGGAAAAGTTTTCTTGAATTTGTCTACAATACTATTCCAAAGAATTATTTGCTTCTGTGTAAAAAAAGTGTCTAGATTATCTGCATCAGATAAGTGTGAAGCAATGCCTTCTATCTTAATATTTTTATTATTCTTTATGATCTCTATTGCTTGATTTACTTCTTCGGGTAATATACCTTGGCGATGCATACCTGTATCTATCTTCAAATGAATAGGGGATTTGATCTTTTTGTATTTGGATAAGGCATGAAGTACTTCGACACTACTAACAGTAAAAGAGATATTTTTTAGTCTAGAATTGGCAATCGTTTCTGGGTGAGAATAGCCGATGATAAGTAGTGGAGTCTTTATACCTTTTGCTCTCAATGCAATTGCTTCAAAATACGAATCGACAACGAAAAATGGTATATCTCCGTTCACGAGGTCCGACCTTGCGGAATTCAATATTTGAGCTACCTCTAATAGACCATGACCATAGGCATTACTCTTCAATACGGGGGCAATTTGACCATTTGGCACCAATTTACGGAACTCATTGAGATTGTCCAATAGGCGACTTTTAGAAATCTCAATAGTTATAAGTGGTTCGTAAGGAAAACATGATTTGGACAAGCTTTTGAGCCATTTTTTCATAATCTATATTGTACCCCTCATTTATGGCGAAAACCACCTTGACAGATACTTTGCTATATGCTAGACTATCTTCCAGTTAAACCGAGGCTATAATAGCCTCATTTTCGTTCTTTTACAGTCGCATATTGTCAGTAAACATAGCTTTTTGCGAGTAGCAAGAAGCGTGTGCGAATGTTTGAGGACGATGAACGGAGTATTATGATCCAAAACCAAAGATTCATTTTGTCTGTCGCCATGTTGATGGCCCTGGTAGCAGCGCTACTAGTGTTCATCAGCTATCCAAAAGAGGTGGCGCCGGTGATGACTCCGGTCATCACGAACACGGCTCCTGTAGAGGAGATCGTTGAGACCAACAATGTAGTCACCAATTCCGCGAAAGTGGATGGGGTGATAAACAAAACTGGATCAGTCTCGGTGACTGGAACAGTTCGTGCAGAGTTCGGGAAGTGAAGTGCAGTGCAGAAAACAACAGAAACAAACACAACAAACAGAGAAGAAAGACAACGCAGATGAAAAAAACACAAATCCTATCGGTAATCTTATCAGTCACACTGCTCGCAGTCGGCGCCTTTGCGCAATCACCTCCAGCTTCTAGCGGTGGTGGTTCGAGCGGAGGCACGGGGACAATCGTGGTTCCGGCAGATAAAATGCCAACCGCGCTTGCCTTCCTCGGTTCCAAGGCGGCACTACGCGCTTTCGCTCGTGAAAGTGCAAGGAGCGCGAACTTAAACATCAACTCTGCCGGCATGCAGGGTACATGGGGAACTGGTTCCTCATGGGATTCCCCAAAAAGTCAAGAACAAATCCTTTCGATAATCAATGCGTGGAGGTTCACCTTCACCATGGAGAATCCAGCGGATTCTGTTCAGGCGACGACGGAAATCAAGAACAGCGACTGGGAGACTCTCTTCAGCGCGGAGTCTTGGCGGACGCCACAGCTTGTGAGTGGAAGTAGTTACCGATTGCCGGAACTTTACTTCCACTTAACACTGGCGGATATCATCCCATTCAAGGTTGACAGGTCGGTTCAATGGGGTCAAATCAAGTACCTCAATGACGACGGCAGAACGATCACTACCGTTGACCTTGTTGTCCGGAACGGAAAAGTTTATTTCCGATCCGATCTCGCAGGTAAGGGAATTCTCGTCCTGCACAATAACGATGGGAGAACATTCCTGTATAACCTCCGGAATGGTGGAGTACAGGTACCAGTTGCAAGTGTTCAGTACATGGGGAGTTCCTCGTGGATTGAGAATATGCCATGGTTCAACAACCCAAGCACCATCAATCAGCAGGTCTGGAGCTGGAATGGTGTTGGCCAAAATCCTACATTCGATGTCAACATGGACTCGAGTGCATGGGTATCGTTCAGGACATATTCCAACGAAGGTGCCGAAGCGATTGGTTTCCAGGTACGACCACAAGGTGGCACGAACTGGACTTTCTATCCGGTTGTCCTACCTGCCAAGTATGTACCAATCCAACTCACCCCAGGCACCTCGTTTATCATTCCGGTATGGAATCCGGATGAGTTCAAGGAACCGGAGCCGTACATTCCTGAGAATGGGACGCCGGTGGGTTTCTTCGATGGTAAGGGTTAACTGACCCCCGAATCAGTTTCATCCCCGCAAGTTGCGCAAGCAGCTTGCGGGGTATTCTTTTATACGCTATAGTAATGCTTACCATGTCCCAAAATTCACTCATACAACTCAAGAACAAATCAACTGGCGAAGTGTATTGGACACGCAAGAATAAGAAAACAGTTGAAAAGAAGATAGAACTCAAGAAATATAGTGCCAAGTTGAGAAAGCATGTAGTGTTCAAAGAGACTAAGAAATAAACATACAAATATACGGATTAGTTGATTGCTTTTATTCGTATTCATTCGTATCATTAGTATTATTCGTATATTCGAATAATTTTTTGGGCGATTAGTTAAGTGGTATAACTACGGTCTCCAAAACCGTTGTCCGAGGTCCGATTCCTCGATCGCCCGCCTTTGATTAATAGTCTTCTAGTTTTATTGTATAATTGATAAATATTTGTTAGTATAAGTATATTATTAATCATATTTATAATATATTATTATGAGTGAATTTAATGAAAAAGCACCAATAGAGGCAGTAAATCCTGATGTTAAACCAAAACATGAAGCAGATAATAAGATACTAGAATTGTCAGAAGAACAAATGGATATGATTGTTAGAACAATTATTGACCGTCTCACAGAAAAAAAGGGGCTTCCAAATCGTCAAAATGTTTCTCCGAGACCACCCATGGTTTCTCCGGAAACTCCTAAAGGTGTACCTACTGAAGAAAAAAGACCTGAACTTAGTAAAGACGAAGTGTGGTCTCGTGAAGTAGATAAATTTGTTTTGAGAGCATTAGATAGAGTTATTGATAACGCTGATGCTACAAAGCGACTTGATGATAAGCTTAGAGAGGAATATAAAAATACAGCAAAGTATCGAGAAGGTTTGAAATAACAAGTTTCTTCATAATAGTTACTATATAGGTTCTAGATTATATTTGACACAATAGTGATGACTATGTTAATATATATTTATTAAATATTAATATAAAATTCATGCAAATATCCCCAAATAAATGGACAGTAATAGCTTCTATTTTGACAGCAGTCATTGTTGTTTCAACTGCATTGAATATTCCAGGTACAAAATCTCCTAGCCTCATATATGACAATCTTGGTAATAGTGGTAATACAGTATTCACATTTCTCGATCCAAATATATCTTCTGTAGAAGTCGGTCAAGTTGAAACAATTCGCTGGATATCCGAAGGTTATATTCCAAGAACAGTCAGTATCAATCTAATTCGTAAAGTATCCAGTATGCCAGAACAGTATGAATTGATTCGTACTATAGCAACTAGTACCATGAATGATGGTGTAGCTATATGGGTACCGGGAAAAAGTGATGTAGGAGACAATCTTTATATAGAGATAGGGTGTGAACTTTCTCAAAATTCATGTAATGCTGGAGGATCGATCTCTCCTATAGCAGTTAACGATACTGGTCGTTTTGCTAATACCGCCGCGAGTTATCAAGCTATCGAACAGTTGAATAATAGATAAAAAGTGGCACTCAAGACTACTAGAGTCTCGAGTGCCGTGAAGATCTTACCACTAATTGTTGTGTACGCTGGCATTTGCCAATGCCAAGCGTTTCGCAATTGTTTCCGGGTGCCAGTCAAACGCGAGAGTGGCGCCTGTACCTGGAACAATGATTCTCGCCACAAGAGTCCTTGGATCTCCATGTGCTGGTCCAACTTCAAATGCGAGTTGGCCACAATGTCTGAATTCCCTGACAATTTCCTCGAGATGAGGATTGAGGTCAGTTACCATCAAACTCATTGTTGGTAACTCAGAGATGAGCGCATCTAACGCTATAAGATCAGCCTTCGTTATCATACGTTTTTAGCTTTTGTGCAGTTTACCTACTAGTATAGTATTACATAAGTAATTGTTTGTCAATAGCACACTTTTCTATCAGATTCTTAGGATCAAACCACTTTATCCTCTCATCTTTCCTCCACCATGTCTTCTGTCTTCTAGCATATTGCCATATCTTCGTAGAAAGTATTTCAATCAATTGATCTTTGTCTATTTTTCCTTGTAGGAATTCTGCTAGATAGCGATATTCAAGTCCCAATTCATTCATACGTTCATATGATAAACCATTTTTATGTAAATTTTTTGCTTCATCTATCATTCCTATATCAATCCTATCTACAAGACGTTTGTGAATGCGTTTTCTCAATTCTTCTGATGATATATTGACACCAATAAATATTGGATCATAATGATCGTGGAGGGATGGCTCATGAGGAAGCATTCGACTGGTTGATTCGTCGACTGGTTGACTGGCACAAACCCGCTGTCCCTCCATCTTTTCTTGTACTGAAGTCGCTATCTCAATAGCTCTTATCAAACGCCTTTTATTCTTATCATCACCATTTCTCGATCCAGATATCATTTTCTTTGCATAAACAGGATCTAACCTCTTCAAAATATCAAACAATTCCTCGACTGACTTTTCTCCTAATTCTCTGCGCAAATCTTCATTTGGTGATACATCTGGTATTTCCAGATTATCGACTAAAGCAGAAATATAGAAACCTGTACCGCCACATATTATTGGCAATTTACCTCTATTGTGAATATCCAAGATCGCTTGTCTGGCTTTCTCTTTCCAGTCTACAACAGTGAATCTATCTCTCGGATCAGCAATATCTAAACAATAGTGGGGAATTCCTTGCATTTCTTCTTTTGTAATCTTACCAGTACCGATATCAAGTCCTTTATATACTTGCCTAGAATCAGCAGATATCACTTCACCATTCCATTGTTGGGCCAGTTTAACAGCCAAATCACTTTTGCCAGAAGCGGTGGGACCTAGGATAATTAGGATCTTAAATTTCATATATCAAATAAGCTGTATTTGAATCTTTATAATTCATGGTGCGCCGTCTGTGACAATCTTAGATAGCAACTAGATTATAGTGAGTTTCAAACCTAACCCAGAGGTAACTTTTTGGAGAAAAGAAAGGGTAGGATTTGTTCTACCGGATTCAAGACGAGAAAGGGCTGCTTGAGTAATACCCAATTTTAATGCCAGTTGTTTCTGGGTGAGTTTCTTTTGGATCCGAGCTTCTATAAGTGCATCGTGAATTTTGAATTCCACCTCAAGACTATCATAAGCTTTCTTGTTCTCTGGATCACTAAGAAACTCCTCCATGACTTGTTTGTGTGTTTTCATCATAAAACTAATATAGCATATACGGCATATTATGCAAATCCAACAACCTCTTTCTGAATTCTCCTGGCATAACTAATATCTTTTAAACTTATTCTCCAAGCTTTCTTGATAAAACCATGAACAATGTATGCTTTATTATTCTGGAATACGTACAAGATTCTTATTTGATTTTTACCAAGAGTTCTAAGTTCAAATAACCCCTTACCCAGACTTTTAGAATCAGGCATCCCTAATAAATATCCGAATTTTTCCAGAGAATTTACTGTCTTTTTTATGCGGGAGGATGTGATCTTGTCTAGACCATTTATAAATTCTCGCACTTTTTCATTCCAATAAATTATTTCCATATCCGCATAATACATCACACATAAGAAAATGCAAAAAGATGGCATTGAATGACTGTGTCCACTTTATGGGGTACAGATCAATTGTGCCGGGAGAGAGAATCGAACTCTCATGGATTACTCCGTACGATTTTGAGTCGTATGCGTCTACCAATTCCGCCATCCCGGCTTGTTATTCAATATTACAAGAAATACAACTAAAATCAATGATCAAAATTACAAAAAAACTTATAAGAATTTCGCAAATAGAAATATTGATTAAAGGGGTAGGTATTGTCGGCCTGTATCAAATGCAGTATCCGATATAGCTACCATCCATTGTTTATTCTTGCCATCACTACTTCGCCACCTTTTTTCAAATTTATCTATCTCCAATGTAAATCCTTCACCATTCCAAGGATCATTGAGGATAATATTATCTTCATCTATACCAATAACAACAGCATAATGACCTTCTTCATTTGAAGGTTCAATAAAATTTATGATCACTGGGTGACCATTATTTATTTGGTCTTTGATAGAGATTATTGATGTATCATTATCAACAAAAGCATATAATCCAGACTTTACTATTACATGAATGATGCCACCGTGTTTTGTCCCATCTTTTCCTTGTTTAGAAATCTCTTTCAATTCAAGTTCTGATTTCTTTATACCATAATATTCAAGAACCATACGCAAAGAAGCAGGACCACATGATGTATTTGAATTTTGACTATAGAATGGTACCTTTATTGTTTTCATAGATTCCTATATTTGCTATAATAACACTTAATACTATGTCCACACCATATGTAAACAATGCGATATTCTGGATAGAGATAGAGAAGGTCAGCCCAAATCCATATCAACCGCGACGAGAATTTGACGAGATGGCTTTGAAGAGCTTGGCAGAATCCATAAGGATGTATGGTGTACTCCAACCCCTAGTTGTGACTAGGAAAGAAGTCGAAAAAGATGATGGTGGACTTTCTGTAGAATATGAACTCATTTCAGGTGAAAGGAGACTACGCGCATCGAAACTAGCTGGATTATCACAAGTACCAGCTCTCATAAGGAGCGGGGAAGACGGAGCGAGAGAAAAACTAGAGATCGCTATCATAGAAAATCTACAAAGAGAAGATCTCAATCCTGTTGAGAGAGCAAGATCTTTCAGTAGACTTATCAAAGAATTTGGCTTGAAGCAAATACAAGTCGCAGACAAAGTAGGCAAGAGCCGTGAATATGTAGCTAACACTTTGCGTATATTGGCTTTGCCAGAAGAAATACTAACTGCTTTGGGAGAAGGAAAAATATCAGAAGGGCATACAAGACCGCTTCTTATGTTATCGGGAAGACCCGAAGAACAGCTTGTTCTATTCAAGGAAATTTTGATCAAGAAATTATCAGTGCGTGATGCAGAATCAGCTTCGAGAAGGGTTGCAACAGATAGGGTCAGGAATCGTGACAAATATCTGGACCCAGCAGTACTTGAAATTGAAAAGAAACTGAACGAAGCTCTAGGTACACGAGTAAAGGTTGATAGGACAAATGAAAATGGTGGTACTGTAAAAATTGACTTCTTTTCTACAGATGATCTTCGCGCATTATTGGTCAAACTAGGCGCAGAATTGAATCTAGGTGAAGCAACAAAAGCAGACGCCAAATTGCAAAATAATTCACCAGTTGATGATCGTTCACCAGATGAAATACAAAAAGAAGAGAACGAGGATCTTTATTCTCTGAAGAATTTTTCGGTTTAACCTGTATCAAGGATTAACTTCCTTTATTTTCTTTTTGAATCCACGTTGTTTCTTTTCTTGTGCCAATAACTCTAATGCACGTTCGAATGTAATATTGTAAATATCATCTGGTGCTTTGACTGAACGGAAGTCGCCATCAAGGACGACGTATGGACCAAAACGTCCGATCGAAGCTGTAATTTCTTTATTTGTCTTTGGATCTATACCCAATACTTTTGGCAAACTCAAATATTTGAGAGCATCTGCAACCGTAACTTTCATAGGATCAGCGTTCTTTGGAATCGAGGCCATCTTTGGTTTAAAATTAGCAACAATTTTATTGGCATCTTGCTCTTCACTTTTCACTTTTAACTTTTCCCCGCGCGCCAAGCTTCGCCCGGCGAAGCGGGCGGGACTTTTAATCTTTATTTTCCCCTTAATCCTCTCCCCCAACTGCACATATGGTCCAAATCTTCCATTCAAAACAAATATTGGCAATCCTGTTGTCGGATCTATACCTATAGGTTCATCTTTCTTGAATTCCATACCGTCTATAGTGAGTGCTCCATCACAATCGGGATATTTTGAACATGATATAAATTTGCCGTTCTTTCCTAGTTTTATTTCCATAGAAGGACTGCCACATTTCGGACATTTGAACTTTGAATCTGCTAAACCAAGATTGGTCAATTTGTCTATCTTTTCTTTGGACTTCACTTCTTTGTGAAATGGTCCATAAAAGTCAGTAAGAGTCTTCAAATATGTACGTTCACCATTTGCTATTTCATCGAGTTCATTCTCCATCTCTGCTGTAAAGTCATCACTTATATAAGTAGGGAAGTTCTCCTCTAGGAATGTAGAAACAACTTCACCTATATCGGTCGGCTTTAGAGAGCGACCCTCCTTTTCTACATAACCTCTATCTTCTATAGTCTTTGAAATAGAAGCGTATGTAGAAGGACGCCCTATGCCTCTCTTTTCCAATTCTTTGATCAAACCTGCTTCTGTATATCGAGACGGTGGTTGTGTTTGCTTTTCTTCGGAATCAATATTCAAAAGCTTCAATGATTCTCCTTTATCACATTTTGGTAAATTAACTTCATCGCCACTTGAATCTGGATCAGCCTTGAGCCAGCCGTCGAATAAAATACGAGAACCATTTGCTTCGAAGTTTGGGATGCCACCGGCCGCTTCTCCCTCCTCGGCGCGACTAAATGTCTTCGTTTGCTTCGCAAAGTCGACATTTGTCGCCGCCTCGACGGTCGAAGCGGCCTCCGACGCCGTTCGCGGAGGGAGAATGTTCTCCACCGATTCCAAAATGTTTGCAATAATCTTTGTTTTCGCCAATCTTGCATCTGCCATTTGAGAAGCAACCGCTCTTTGCCAAATAAGTTTATAAAGACGCTTTTGTTCATCCGTATGTCCAGCAACAGATTTATTGAAATGACTTGGTCTTATAGCTTCATGTGCTTCTTGAGCATTTTTGCTCTTTGTAGCATATGTTCTTATATGTAGGTAATTTTTGCCATATTCTTTTTCTACCACTTGGCTTATCTGTGCCAATGCTTGCTCTCCTAGATTCGTAGAATCTGTCCTCATATATGTGATATATCCAGATTCGTACAATTTCTGGGCAATACTCATTGTCCTAGAAGGAGAAAAACCGAGTCTTGAACTAGCGGTCTGTTGCAAAGTAGATGTTATAAATGGTGCGCGTGGAGATCTCTTTTGTTCTGATTCTTCTATGTCTATGACTTTCCAATCATTCTTTTTTGCAGTGTCAATTATGTATTCAGCTTCTTCTTTCTTCTTTGGCTCTACAGAACAAGATAGATGCAATTTACCATCTTTTGTAGTCAACCAATCTCCAGCAATAGTCCAATATGTCTCTGGCTTGAATGCACGGATCTCTCTTTCTCTCTCCATTATTATACGTAGAGCAGGGGACTGGACTCGGCCAGCAGACAAGCCATAACGAACTTTTTTCCAGATAAGTCCGGAGAGATCATATCCTACTATCCTGTCTAGAACACGACGAGCTTCTTGTGCTTCTTTTAGATTTTCATCTATAGGTCTAGGACTTTTGAGAGCTTCCTCTACAGCTTCTTTTGTAACTTCATGATATGTGATTCTCTTTATCTTCGATGCAGGGATCTTGTCATAACCATCAGACAAGCCCTTCTTGGTCAGAAGCTCCTTCAAATGCCAAGCTATGGCTTCACCTTCACGGTCTGGGTCGGTTGCAAGAAGTATTTCATCGGCTTTCTCTGCTTCAATCCTTATTTCATCTATGATAGTTTGCTTCTTTGCTACGACTTCATAGTGGGGTATAAAACCGCCTTCTATATCTACTGCTTTTTTATTGGACTTTGGCAGATCACGCACATGACCAACAGAAGCACGTACGATAAAATCTTTTCCCAAATATTTGGAAATAGTTTTTGCTTTTGAGGGGGACTCGACGATCAGTAGTTTCATGACTTTTAGTATTGCATGAATGAATTGTCTAAGTCAAAAAAATCTGGTAGATTATGCATATCCGCCCATAGCTCAGCTGGTAGAGCAGATCCCTCTTAAGGATAAGGTCGTAGGTTCAAATCCTACTGGGCGGACAGAAATAGATAAAAGATCAAAAATAAAAAATGATAAAAAACAAGAATAAATTTAAGAAGAGGTTGTATTCATGGACTTTGAATATAATTAGATTAACAGACACATTACCTGATTTATTGTCTGCGGATGTAATAGGTAAACAATTGATGAGAAGCGGAACAAGCATTATTGCCAATTATGTTGAAGCAAAATCTGCCAGTTCAAGAAAAGATTATATAAACTTTTTCACTCACGCACTAAAATCTGCCAATGAATCAAAAGTGTGGTTAACAATGATGAAAGATTTAGAAATTGGAAATAGAGAGCAAACCTGTGTATTATTAAGAGAGTTAGATGAAATATCAAAAATATTGGCATCTAGTATCATAACCCTTAAGAATAAAGGTGATAAAAATCTTTGATTTTTGATCTTTTATTTTTGATTTATTTCCGCCGGGGTGGCGAAATTGGTAGACGCACTTGGCTTAGGACCAAGCGAAGCAATTCATGGAGGTTCGAGTCCTCTCCCCGGCACCAAATAAAATGGACACCCTCCACTTCTTCAAAGAGTCAATAATAGACTTCAAAAATACTGGTAGTTTCTTGCCGAGTTCGAACAGGCTGGCAAAGCGTTTGAGTCGACCGATAATTGGAAAACCAAAATTGATAATAGTTGAGCTTGGTGCTGGTACTGGATCGGTAACAAAATACCTTTTGAAAATACTACCAAAAGACTCAATGCTCATATCCCTAGAGATAAATGAATCGCTTATAAACAAACTGACAAAGAATATTCATGATCCTAGACTAATGCTGATCAAAGGGGATGCATCGAAACTTGGTACATATTTACAAGAATTGAATATTGGTAAGGTTGATTATATAGTTTCTGGATTGCCACTAGGCAATTTCTCACGAAAATCTCGCTATGCTATATATTCAGAAATTTGCACAAATCTAAAAGATAACGGTATATACACTCAATTCCAATACCTTCTTGCCAGCTTTGTTGAAATTCGAAGGATCTTCTCTATAACAGATCTTGCTTTTGAATGGCGCAATATGCCTCCAGCATTCGTATATACTTGTAAATTGCGTCAGCTGAATAATTTTGTACGAGGATAAGCAGAAATATGACCAAATACTAGTTTGTCAATACTCTAAACTTACTGTAATATTTGGAAAGTGGCCACGTAGACAAGTGGTAAGTCAGCGGTCTGCAAAACCGCTATACGCGAGTTCGATTCTCGCCGTGGCCTCTGCGAATTTTGCATAAGCGTAGCGAATGGCAAAATTCAGCATCCTCTCGAAGTTCGATCCGCCAGCTGGCGGAGAGGGACGAAGCAGGAATTAGTATTAATTTTTGATCTTTGATTTTTAATTTTTGACTTAATATGCCCGGGTGGCGAAATTGGTATACGCGCAAGACTTAAAATTTTGTAGCCGTAAGGCTGTGTGGGTTCGATTCCCACCCCGGGCACACTAAAAAATATATAATGATAGACTTATTTGCCCGGGAGCAAGGTGCATTTGCACCTTGCGAGTGAGAATCGAAAAGTCTGAGCATATTTTCGAACCTGAGCGAGCGATCAGCGAGTGGAAGGTGAGAAAATGCGAAGACTATACCGTTCCAGTATGGAAAGATTCCCACCCCGGGCACACTTGATCTGTACCCCATTTATATAGCAATCATATCTATCTTCTGCCTATTTTTCTCGCCTTTGTCTATTGCCACATCAAAATAGGGGACTCTCATCATCCTTGCGTGTTCGCATACATATGTTCGAAAATCTGTGAGTTGTCTATGTATAAAGTCTAGTGCAGCCGGCTCTTGATCTTGAGGCAAAACAGTAAACATGATGACTGCCCTTGATCCACGATTTTTTATTTCTACATCTGTAATCGTGATTAGGGAAGTGCGGTTTGATTCACGCGAAAAAAACTCCGCTGCTAACTCTTTTATAAGTTCTTTGAGTTTTTGTTCTTTGAAGCTCATGATTATTTTTCACTTTTAACCTACCTTTTCCACCGTCTTCACCGCCTCCACTCTATCTCCAACAGCAATTTCAACTTTTGCTTCTACCATAACACCAAATTCATGTCCCTCTCTAACTTCACCTGTTCTCATCTTCTTTTCTTGAAGTTCTCTTATCTTACCTCGTCCAATCTCTGCATCTCTTCTAATTATCTTTACTTCATTTCCAGTCAAAATAGTACCCGTTACAACCTTTCCACCAATAACTTGTTTATCTCTTTCTTTTGAAAATATCGCAAGAATCTTGGCGAGGCCAATTGATTCCTCTATATATTCTTTTGGCACTTTTGCCAGTAATGAATCACGAACGAATTGAACCAATTCATATATAACTTTGAATGTTTTGACATTTACAGAATTGTGCTCGATCACAGCAACAACCTTCTTGTCTGGCATTGAATTGAAACCAATTATTGTAATATTTGGATCACCCATGGCAATCTTTACATCATTTTCATTTATATCACCAATACCTTCGGAAACAACCTTTATTTGCACCTTATCATGTTTTATCTTTGCCAATTCATGTTTGACACCATCGAGACTGCCTATAACATCAGCTTTGATGATAATGGGGAATGAAATAATTTCTGTCTCTGTATTCTCTTCAGAATCAATAGCTGACTTGTTGTCGTCGCCCCCGTCGCAGGCGGCGACAAATGGCGACTTCGCGAAGCGAACGAAGGCATTTCGTCGCGCCGAGGAGGGGGCGACGACTGAAATCTTATTTACCTCCACCAACTTCTCTGCCTCTTTCTTTGTATCAACTATAGTAAATGTACTTCCACAAACAGGTATTTCATTCCAGCCACTAACAATTACAGGCATTGAAGCTATCGCTCTATCAATCTTTTGTCCTTTGAAATCTTCTATAAAACGAATTGGTGTGTAAGATACACCTGCAACAGCAAATGTACCTATTCCAAGTGTTCCATTTTTTATCAATAATGTGGCTTGTATTCCTTTTTGTGTATCCATTTCAGATTCTATGACTATACCTTCTGCAGATTTATCTGGATCTGTTTTGAGATCGGCCAATTCGGAAATCAAAATAACCATATCCAAAAGTTCTGAAATGCCTTCTCCATTCAAGGAAGAAATTGATACATTTGGAATATCACCACCCCAACCTTCAAGATATACCTCATTCTCGCCCAAACTTTGTTTTGTCTTATTTATATCTGCATTTGGTTTGTCTATCTTATTTATAGCAACAACATAGGGGATTTTTGCATTTTTAATTTCGTTCAAAGCTTCTATCGTTTGTGGCTTTACACCATCTTCAGCAGAAACAACCAATATTGCTACATCAGCAGCTTTGGCACCTCTCTCACGGATAGTACAAAAGGCTTCATGACCTGGTGTATCCAAAAATGTGATTTCATGTTTATTCCCATCACTACTTATATGCTCTACTTCATATGCGCCAACGTGCTGGGTTATACCACCAGCTTCGCCTGCAACTATATTTGATTTCCTGATGAAATCGAGCAGAGTAGATTTGCCATGATCTATATGACCCATAACAACGACTATAGGAGGCCGCTTTATGCAGTTTTTTGTATTCTTATTTGGCATTTGCTAAATAATAACACAGACTTTGGCCGTTTGACAAGTCACAATATTCAAAAAGATCTAGATTATTGTCAATAATAAGATTATAATCGATAGTAATATGCAAACAGCCCTTGTAGTACTCGTTGTAATAGCAGTAATTACCAATATCATTCTAGGTATTGCTCTTTTCAGGCGAAAAAATAAAGGAGAATATAAATATACTAGTAACAATGATGGATTACAACTCATATTGGAACAGGTCAATGAATTATCACGTACAGTTGATCGTAAAGTCGGTGACCTTACAAAAACGGTTGATTCAAAAATGCATGACACTGCAAAAAATATGCAGGAATCAGTCCGCAATCAACTTTCAGAATCTTCAAAACTTATACGAGAAGTAACAGAGGGTATTACCAAGCTAGACGAGACCAATAAACAAGTAATATCATTTGCAGATCAGTTACAAAACCTTCAGGATATCCTGAAGAATCCGAAGCAAAGAGGAATATTGGGTGAATACTATCTCGAAACTCTGCTAAAAAATGTCATGCCACCAGGAAGTTATGCTATGCAATATGAATTGCCGTCAAAAGAAGAAGATGGCAAAAAAGTGATAGCGGATGCAGTTGTATTTGTGAAAGACAAGATAATACCTATTGACTCCAAATTCTCATTGGAAAATTACAATCGTCTTGTAGAAGAAAAGAATCCTATAGAAAGAGACAGACTTGAAAAACTATTCAAAAACGATTTGAAGACAAGGATAGATGAAACATCAAAATATATACAACCAGAAAACGGAACTATGGACTTTGCTTTTATGTTTATACCTCATGAAGCTATCTACTATGACCTATTGGTCGCAGAAGTTGGGGGCATGAAGATAAATACACGAGATCTTATCGAATATGCTTTCAAAGATAGGCATGTACTTATCGTATCACCAACTTCATTCCTGGCATTCTTGCAAACTGTACTTCAAGGATTAAAAGCATTACAGATAGAAGAAACTGCAAAAGATATAGTAAAGAGAGTAGGTGAGCTAGGCAAACATTTGAAATCATTTGAAGATTTCTACGAAAAGATGGGAGTACATCTCGGCACTGTAGTCAGTCAATACAATAAAGCTGGTCATGAATTCAAGAAAATAGATAAAGATGTTATGAGGATCACTGGAATAAGTCCAGAACTAGAAGTCCCACTCATAGAAAAGCCAGAAGTTGAATAATTCGGCAGTCCATGTATAATATAGCGACTATGGAATTTGCCATTATTAAAACTGGTGGAAAGCAGTACAATGTCTCAAAAGGGGACGTTATTACTATTGAAAAGCTTGGTGATACCCAAAAAGAGGGTGATTCTGTTATATTTGACAAGGTTTTACTAGTTGATGATGGCAAAAATACTACAATTGGTACTCCTTACATTCCAAAAGCACAAGTAAAAGGCACAATCGAGAAGATAGGCCGTGCACAAAAGATCATAGTAACTCACTACAAACAAAAGAGCCGTTACTGGAAAAGAAACGGCCACAGACAACATTTCTTCAATGTGAAGATTGATTCGATCAAATAATAATTTGAAAGGAGTCAAATAAATTGGACCCTTTCAAATAGGGTTTGGAGGTGCAAATACAGAAACTCAAACCTGCGTAACTCGCTTGCGTCATTCTCTTGTATTTTCACAAAAGACTCGACCTCTCGGACATGAACGGCCTCGTCTTTTGGAAAATACTAGTCGAATGACTACGCTCGAACAGTACTCGGTTTGAGTTTCTGTATTTGCACCTCCAAACTAAACTTTTCTGTCAAAATCGATTCTTCAATGCATTTTTTATCGTATCACTATCTGCATATTCAAGTTCTGAACCAGTAGATAGACCTCTCCCTAAAATAGATACTTTTGTCTCTTTTGTATCGATGAATTTTGAGATTGCATCTTTGACTATATTTGTTGTATGTTCACCGTCTGGTGTAGCATTGAGAGATAGGATTATTTCTTTAGGTTTGGATTCGTCCGATATTCTTTCGAGCAATTCTTTTAGCCTAATTCTCTTGTCTGGTTCTTTGTCGAGAATTGGCACGATGCCACCAAGAACAAAATATAATCCTCTATATGCACCACTCTTTTCTATAGATTCAAGATCTGTATCTCTAGCAACTATCATCAATGCCGATACATCTCTAGAATTGTCATTGCATATATCACATGTAGTTTTCTTGATACCATTCTCTATAAAAAATCGATGGCATTTATTACATTCATGAGCAAGTCTCTTTATAGTCTCTATGAGATATGTAAATTCTTTTGCAAAAGATGGTGGCCTACTCAATACATAATTCACAAAACGCCTAGCTTGTCTCGGTCCAATACCAGGGAAATGTGCAAATATTTCTTCTAAACGATGCAACGAATCCATATGAGAATAATAGCATACCTATTGGCATGAATCAGTCTTTTGTCTCACTTTTTTCAAAATCCCCAAATTCTCCTTTGTCCATAGAGAGAAATGTAGTTTTTTTGCTATCAAAATAGAGCTTTGCAATACCAGTAGGACCATTTCTATGTTTTTCGATGAGAATATCTGTTTCTTCTTTCTTGCCACCCTGATCCTGATCAATTTCGCGGTGAATGAACATAACAACATCGGCGTCTTGTTCAATAGATCCAGAATCGCGCAGGTCTGATAGTCTAGGACGGCCACCACGCTGTTCGACAGCACGACTCAATTGTGAAAGTGCCAATACTGGTACTTCGAGTTCACGGGCTAAATTCTTGAGTGAACGAGAAATCTCTGTTACTTGTTGTACCAAATTGTCATTGTATCTAGCATTGGTAGGTAACATCAATTGCAAATAATCAACAACGATTAGTCCTAGCCCTTTTTCATTTTTAAGTCTCCTAGCTACAGCTCTCATTTTCAAAATATTATTGCCTGGCTGATCATCTATATATATTGGTGCTTGCGAAAGTCGAGATATAGCATCACCAATTGCACGAAAATCATTTTCAACAGATAGATTGTGTCCTGTCCTTATCTTCCAAGAATCAACTTGAGATTCGGCAGAAAGCATACGATCTACCAATTGCTGTGAACTCATTTCAAGGGAAAATATTGCAACAGGTACTTTGTGATTGACTGCTGTCTTCCTAGCAATATCGAGTGCTAGGGAAGTCTTACCCATAGAAGGTCTTGCTGCAAGAATGATGAGATCTGACTTTTGCAAACCAGACAATTTATTGTCCAGTTCTGGAAAACCTGTTGGCACACCGCGCAATTCATCTTTTGTTTTATGGAGATGATCAAGCCTTTCCCATGCTTCGTCCAATGTATCTTTGAGAGCAACGTATTTGTGTGAACCTGTTTTATTTGTTACTGCATACAGAGCTTTTTCGGCTTTTTCCAAGACTTCATGTAATTCTGTTTCCTCATCATATCCAAGAATATTTATCTGTTCTCCTGCGTGTAAAAGTTCGCGCATAACATGCTTATTTTCTACAATTTCTGCATAGTGATGGGCATTTGCAGATGATGGAACAATATTCACCAACTCTGTGAGATATGTCATACCACCCGCATTCTCCAATAAATTTTTCTCTTTGAGACGTAAAGATACAGACAGAAGATCTATGGGTATTCCTTTGCCGTGAAGTTCGAAGAGTACTATCCATACAGAGCGATTTTGATTGGAATAGAAAGAAGTCTCATGAATAATATCTATGACATCATGCATAACTTCTGGATTCATGAGTATTGATCCAAGAAGAGCTTTCTCCGCATCAATACTATGAGGTGGAATTTTGAGGTCTCTGGCTTTTAGAAAAGGGGATACTGTAGACATGAAAGCTATTATAACAGAAGATCAAATCTTTAATCTCATAATAAATCAAAAATGGGGATATGATGTGGATTACATCTAATACGAGGTCCGACCTCGTAGCGCCGAAAGAAAACTTTATCATTTCTTCAGCGGAAATTTATCAAAATTTTAGGAGAATTTTATCAGGATTTTATCTCCATTTTATATGATTATCTATTATTAGGTAATAAATAAATATGTCATTAGATCAAAAAGATTTGGAACTTATAGAACGCATAATATACAAATGCGGTGATGATATTGCTATTGCAATAGGGCGTAGCTTCGAACATCTAGAAGAACGTATAGATGGTGTCGAATCGCGCATGTATTCGAGATTGGCCGATGTCGAAGAGAGGATAGAGGATTCACATCAGAGTTCTGTTGATTGTTTCGACTTGATCCGTGAAGATATACGTGGACTCGATCAAGAAGAAGTATAGAGATCAATTGCTATGAATTACTGAACCACTATCTGTATCAATAACATTAAAGCCTTTTCCTTCTATTTCTTTACGGAGTATATCTGCCTTTGACCAATCTTTATCATTGCGTGCTTTTTCTCTTTCTTTTGAAAGAGTCACTATATCTTCTGGAATATTCTCATCTGAAATAATCTTCAAAGCTGATCCTAAATTCAAGCCAAGTACACGATCAAAATCAAGTATCGTAGACTTCTTGTCTGCATCAGAATGACTAGGATCTTTGACCAATTCCCAAATAAGCGCTATTGCTTGTGGAGTATCCAAATCATTACCTATAAAAGCCTCAAAACGGCCCTTATATTGGGATATAATGCTTCCTTGGCCTCCATACCCAGAAACAGTAATATTTAGACGTATAAGGGCATTTTGGGCCGATTCTAGGGCTTCAAATGAGAAGTTGATAGGTGAACGATAGTGCGCTGTCAAAAGCCAGTAACGATATGCCAGAGGAGGAATCCTTTTATCTAATAATGTACCAACTGTAATAGTATTACCCTTTGACTTCGACATTTTGTCTTCATTCATTATCAAAAATTCATTGTGCATCCAATAATTGGAAAGTTGAGTATCATATGCCGATTCTGATTGAGCAATTTCATTATTGTGGTGTACTGGAATATGATCGATACCACCAGTATGAATATCGAAAGGCTGTCCCAAATATTTTCTAGACATTGCCGAACATTCTATATGCCAACCAGGGAAACCTTTTCCCCAAGGACTGTCCCAACCGATATTTGCATCGGATTTCCATAAAAGAAAATCTGTAGGATTTCTCTTTTCCGAATCAGACGCTATACGAGCACCTTCTCTAAGTGATTTGACATCGATATTTCCAAGCTTGCCATAAGTAGGGAATAGGGAAGTATCAAAACATATTCCACTTGATATTTGATATGCAATACCTTTCTTCATCAAAAGATCTATGATTTCTATATCTTCTTTTATATTCTCACTTGCTTTGGGGAATTCATCTGGCAATTTGATATTCAAAGCCTTTAAATCTTCGACAAATATATCAAAAAATTTTATGCCTACTTCTTGCATTGCTTCTATAGTCAGTGGTTTATTCTCTCTTTTGAGTGCTTTCGTCATCTTGTCTTCTCCTTCATCAGCATCACTTGAGAGATGACCAACGTCAGTAATATTTATGATTTGATGTACTTTGTAATCGAAATATTCAAATGTCCTCCTCAAAGTATCTGCAAAAATATATGAACGCAAATTGCCTATATGAGCCCTGTCATAAACAGTTGGTCCACAATTGTACATGCCTACTTGTTTGGGCTTAATGGGCTGGAATACTTCTTTTTCCTTTGAAAGGGTATTGTATAACTTTATTTCCATATTTATTCATACGGAGGTCTGACCTCCGTATCGCTCGGCATTACTGTAACCATTTCTTCTTCTTGAATGTTATCCAGATACTTGCTGTTATTATGACCATAAATACCAATATACCCATCCAACCATAAGAACTTCCGATAAAAGGGACTTTTATGGCAGGAATAGTAAAGAGTGCAGAGATAAATGTGAGTGGATAAAATATAAAGGCTACAAGTGTAAGGACTTTGATTATCTGATTCTGTTTTGTATTGAGTAGAGAATCATTGGTTTCTCGAAGATCTATGAGCAATTCACGACAATTGCCGATCAATTCATGAACTCTATTGAATTGATCTCTTATATCACGGAGATATGGCACGAAGTCTTTTCCGAGTAAATTTGGATTGTCATATTCCAAGAATTCATTCCATATATCCCTATGAATACGAGCGGTTTGCCGAAAGTCAATGAGTTCGCGACTTAGATTGGAAAGATTTTTGACCATTTTCAATTCGTCTCCACTAAATATCTTTGTTTCCGAACTAGTGAGTGAATCACGAATATTTTCTAGATCTTCGAACATTCCAGAATATATCTTTTTCATCATAAAATAAAAAAGATTTGCCGCATTTTCGATCTTTTCATCTTTGTCGAGAATAGAATTGGCTTCGAAAATCTTTGCAAAATATTCCAATTGTTCGATGGTATCATTCCTAGCAGTGATCATGAAATTCTTGCCAATGACAAAATCTATTTCTCTATCGACAACTGTATATGAATTACCATCTCTCTCTCTTATTGGCAAAGTCAACACAATCAAAATGTATTCTTCATAAAAGTCTATCTTAGCTAGAGATGAAGAACTCTTCAATTCTTCGCCTACCAATGGGTGTAAACCGTACCGTCGGACGAGTCCCCCTATTTCAGTATCACTAGGAGACTCGAGATCAATCCATACAATACCACGATATGTGTGAGTTGTAGTCATTTGTATTTTATATTAGTTATGCAATAATTATATCGTGAATCAGCAAAACAAGACAACTGTTAGATTTTTGGTCTCAATAGCGATTGTGATCACTTTTATTTTGGGTCTATACATTGGCCGAAGCCAAATGCCTATAAGGTTTGCAAATTCAAATCTAACCGATCTTACAAAAGTTGAACAGGATCAGTTTTCATCATTCTGGAAAGCTTGGAGATTACTCGATGAAAAATATGTTACTGCCGCTAGTACTACTATACAAGACAAGATATGGGGGTCTATCGGTGGTTTGGCTGGATCATATAAAGATCCATACACTGTTTTCTTTCCACCAGTTGAAGACAAAATGTTCAAAGAAGATATATCTGGTGATTTCGAAGGAGTGGGTATGGAGATAGGTATAAAGAATAAACAATTGCAAGTTGTATCTCCACTAAAGGGAAGTCCTGCTGACAATGCAGGAGTAAAGTCTGGTGACTTTATATTGAAGATTGATGACAAATCAACCGTGGATATGGCAGTTGACCAGGCTGTAAAGCTCATTCGTGGTCCAAAGGGCAGTGTAGTAAAAATAACTTTCCTACCTCAAGGCGCTTCGAAGACTGTTGATAGATCTATCACTCGTGACAAGATAAGCATACCAACGATAGAAACATCAACAAAAGGGAATGGTATATTTGTAATCCGTTTATTTAGCTTTACTGCACAGTCGCCAGACCTATTCCGTAATGCTCTAAGGGAATTTGTACTTTCTGGTAAAGAAAAACTTATTCTCGATCTTCGTGGCAATCCAGGTGGCTATTTAGACGCTGCATGGGATATGGCTTCATGGTTCCTTCCAGCAGGGAAGATAGTTGTAAACGAAGACTTTGGCAACAAAGAATCTCCAAAAATTTATCGCAGTAAAGGATATGATATATTCAATAACAATCTAAAAATGCTAATACTAGTAGATGGTGGATCTGCATCAGCATCAGAAATATTGGCTGGAGCTCTGGCCGAGAATAGTAAAGCCAAGCTCGTTGGTACAAAGACTTTTGGCAAGGGTTCGGTCCAAGAATTGGTACCTATCACTTCAGATACATCTCTAAAGATTACAATTGCTCGTTGGCTTACGCCCAATGGTCACAATCTATCTCAAAGCGGTTTGGATCCAGACTATCCTGTAGAGATAACAGAAGAAAATACAAAAAATGGCAGAGACCCAGTGATGGAGAAGGCAGTTGAGTTGCTGTCAAAATAGATTGATGGTAGATTGGAAGATATGAAAATCATTTTACTCAAAGATGTTCCGAAGCTTGGTCATCGTCTCGATATCAAAGACGTTAGTTCTGGCTATGCCACAAATCTCCTCATACCAAAAGGAATGGCTGTATCTGCTACAAAAGAAATGATAAGAAAAACAGAAATAGAAAAGGCTATGATAGAAGGGGAGAAGAGGGTACAACAAGATCTATTGGTCAAAAATATCCAAGACTTGGAAGGTATCACTATCACCATGAAGAGTAAGGCCAATGAAAAAGGCCACCTTTTTGCAGGACTTCATAAAGAAGCTATAGCAGAAGAATTGGCAAAACAAACAAAACTAACTATAGATCCAACATTTATTCAGCTAGAACACCCTATCAAAGAAATTGGTGAGCACAATATAGAGGTCAAGGGAATAAAAAAATCAGTCAAGTTCAAACTAGTGATTGAGACCTAAATATAATTAGACGATACTTACTAGTTTCTTTCTATCAATATCGTTATTGAAAGAGATTTTTCTTTTTGTAGCAAATTGGACAGTTCCATCCTTCAAAGCAAAAAGGGTATAGTCTTTACCCATACCTACATTCCTGCCTGGCAAGACTGTAGTACCACGCTGGCGGACGATTATTTGTCCAGTATTGGCATTTTGGCCATGGTTAATCTTGATACCAAGGAATTTTGGATTTGAATCGCGACCATTTTTGGTTGATCCTTCTGCTTTACGATGGGCCATAAAATTAAATCAAAGATTAAAGATAAAAAATCAAAAATTAGTATAAAAATAGCTTAACATGGGACTATTCTTTATGCAAGTCTCTAAATATGGCTCAAAATAAGGGTATTTATGGTGTTTTATATGGCTTTGTTGAGCCATATTCTGACAGTATGGACTTGACTTTATGCCTTTGAGGTGCTAAGCTATATGCAAATGAGTAAAGTGGGCACCATGCTTACGAAGCTCGTTTTTTATTTATGATTGAACTTACAACAGGTGTAATCTTCCTAATGTCATCCCTATACGGCTCTCAACATGCAGATATGCAAGTTGCAAATATTGCAAATGCACAGATGCAGGACGAAGAAAAAGTAGAGAAGGTGGCAATTGTGAAGATTGTTGATCCAAAAGACATCGAAGCATATATCCGCAAAGAATTTTCTGATAAGCCAATCCTAATTGAAATTGCATGGTGCGAATCACGCTTCAGGCAATTCAATGAAAATGGAACAGTAATTCGTGGTGAAAAAAATAGCAAAGATGTCGGTGTGATGCAGATCAATGAAAGATTCCATGCCGAAGATGCAGTCGAACTAGGATATAACATATATTCAACACAGGGTAATACAGCATTTGGTAAATATCTTTATGAGAAGTATGGAACAGATCCATGGAGCGCGTCCAAGAAGTGTTGGAGTCAGTCGGGTGATCTCGCGAAGAAGTAAAATTATTATTCAAGAACAAAACAAGAGGCTCCCCAACAGGGGAGTCTTTTGTTATACAGTACCGCGCTTTACACACCATGTCGCACAATAGAAACTTGCAAGTCACATTGTCGCACAACTGTGGATAACTCTTTTGATCGTGTTTTATCCTGAAATCTACTTGTCGATGATACATCGATATTTAGCAGTCACAGCTTGTCCAGGAGAAAGGTAAGGATACAATTTACTGTCAGTCAATTTCTGTAAGCTTACTGGAGAACAAATAGGATCAGCGGGACCCGATAACGAAATTGAGGAACCGGTACTATCTCCCTTACAATAACCGACTGATTCTCCAGTAGGAGTAAAATAATATGTAGTAGCCTTGGCGACATCTGCTAATTTCATTAACTTTCTCTCTATTTTACAAATACCCAGCTCCTTCTCGGTCTCATCAAAATACTTACCTGATTGGACGGTCACATTCTCAACTTGGTTCAGATAAAAGAATAGAGCGAGTCCACACAAAATTATAATCACAAGCACTACTAGAAAGGAGATTAAGATTTTCTTTTTCATAGATTAAGCATACCACATTTAGCCAACTTGTGGTATAATATTCCACATATGAAAAACTCACAAAAAGGTTTTATAAATATTATTATTGCTATAGTAGTTGTCGTCGCGATCGCTGGATATGTTGCTTGGGATAACAATCTGATCCCCAAAAATATTCTTTCTAATAACAGCGAGAAACAGGAAAATGTGGAAATAAATACAAGACTCTTCCGATCGGTCAATCATACAAAAACATCCAATATGGAATTGAAATAACTCCACCTGCGAATTGGGCAGTAGACGAAAGTAAAAAAGATGGCCAGGTAGTTGGTTTTATTGAGAGATCGCAAGATATTTTATCAATCATATCGGTAACAGCCATTTCTGATCCTGATATTACACCGTCTTTCTTTGATCAATACATTGATAACGGGATTCAGCAAGCTCGTGCTACACAAGGAGTTACTTTTATTGGTAGCAGTAAACTCGAATCCAGCAACCTCCCTACGTACTTGATCGAGTTAAAAATGAATGTAGGGAACAAGCTTATGCACGCTTTACAATTGAGTCTTTTAGCTAAGTCGGGACAAGTGTTCATTATTACTGGGATGAGTGAGGATACTCAATGGATAAATCGTAAAGACTTGATCAGAGATTCACTAATGAGTTTCCATTTGCTGTAATTTAGAGGTGTCTAGTATTACCATTACCGAAATGCTCATGTCTATGTTATCAACACATTTGCTATTAACTTTTAATCTGAATTGTCTATACTAGTAGAGTCATCAGAAAACGCTGGCCTGTACGGCGTTTTTCTTTGTATATAACTATGCTCTTTTCCACTCCTCTATATCAGGATGAAAATCAACTTGATACTCTGGGATTCCTAGAGAGATTCCATATTCTTTAGCTTCGTTGTACTGGTCTTTACTTTTCCTGTCTATGAGAAATACCTTGTTTTTGAAAATAATATAGTGATGTGATTCACTCTTGAAATCTGCATACCAATTATATTTACTATCGAGGGCTTTGGATATTTCCTCTGCCACCTCTTTTGATTCTTTTACTGGGATTATGACTGAGTGCATTGTCCATTGAGATACCCATGGAGTTTTATGCTCATCAGTGACTTTTTCAATTTCTGTTGAGATAATTTCGATTTTCTTAAGTATATCCTTATTTTCCAGAGACTCATCAATAATTACTCCCTTAAATGGTTGTTTTCGGAGCAATTTCTTTAGGTCACTTTCTACTAGGACTCTTTGTGTGTCAGTATTTGATATCATAGATTGGAGTGGCTTAGTCGAATTCTTGGGATTAGACTTGTCCTCAATAGAAAAACCGATATACTCCACGTGCTTTTTCTTCCGGTCACGCACCCACTTGATAGCAGGGAGGAGATCAGCGTCAGAACTTACGACAATAGCTATATCATATACATTCTCAACTGCCCCTACGATGAGATCTGTGGCGAGCATGACATCAATACCTTTTTCTCTTTTTCGCTCGTATGTTATTTCGGTGATACCAGCTTTTTTGAGTTTCTGATATTCTTTCATGCGATCATCTACAGTTATAGTTTCAGTGCGGGTTTTCAATTTGCTTGTGCGTAATATCCAGCCATACTTCTTGAGTTCGGCAAAAAACCTCGTCTGTCGTGCCATTGAATATTTTGATTTGAGATTTCCTTCTTGTTCCCGGACTGTACCGATGTAGTAGCGCTTGTGACCAGATGAGATAGTTTTGCCGTTCGCAAGAAGTGCGGTGAATGCTTCAAAATCAAAACCGAGTTCTGATACCCCGATCTTCTTCAGGGCTATATGGTGGAGATTCCCTCCGTCTATAAAAATGGCAGCTCGGTTCTTATTCATGGATATATTGACTGAATCATATCAAAAAAACGGCTAATAACAAAACTCGCACACACATTGCTGTGGCGCGAGTGACTTGTACTTATAGCATTACAAATAACGTTGCAGAAGTCAAGGGATTACATGAGGATACAGAAAAGGGAAGTGTCAGTATTTTGATATAACATATATTCAACACAGGGTAATACAGCATTTGGTAAATATCTTTATGAGAAGTATGGAACAGATCCATGGAGCGCGTCCAAGAAGTGTTGGAATCAGGCGGGTGATCTCGCGAAGAAGTAATCTAAACTAATTGCACTAATAGCAATTTCAAAAAACACAAAAGGCTCCACGAAATGGAGTCTTTTGTGTTGGAAAAAATGAATACTTTGTTAAAGTTTCTGCCAAAAATACTTCCAACACATTTTTTCATCGTTGGGAACTTCACAGAAATTTTTTGTTTGATACAATTACGTGATGATGAAGCAAGAAATCATTCAACAACTCCACAGAAACTTTGATGATTACGTCCAGAAGACTGACGGTGGAGTTGAATTTTGGTTTGCCCGTGATTTGCAGGTGTTGCTTGGATATGACGAGTGGCGTAATTTCCTTAAGGTTGTTGAGAAGGCCAAAATTGCGTGTAAAAAAAGTGGTTTAGTCATTGAGGATCAATTTGTTGATGTCAACAAGATGATCGTTGCCGGTAAAGGAGCGGAGCGCGAAATTGATGACATTTCACTAACCCGTTACGCCTGTTATCTCATTGCACAAAATGGTGACCCTAACAAAGAACCTATCGCTTTTGCTATGGCCTATTTCGCGATACAGACGCGCAAACAGGAACTGATCGAAAAAAGATTGAACGAACTGGAAAGATTAACTCTTCGTGAAAAACTTTCTGGTTCAGAGAAACTATTGTCCGGAATCATGTACGAACGGGGTGTTGATAGTGCTGGTTTCGCACGCATTAGAAGCAAGGGGGATCAGGCTCTATTTGGTGGTAGAACAACTTTAGATATGAAAAATAAACTAAATAAATTAGTCATACGTTTACCTTCAGTCTATCGATATGAACTACAAAGGTAAGAGTCCACAAGTTGGCGGCCCTCTTGTTCATACCTATTACTCCAAAGATGAATTCATAAAGAAATGTGCAGAGTGGGGAATAGATATTATTGAATATTCAAACTGTGGTTTCTGTCAGAAAACTATTTATGGTTCGTGTACATTCAGAGATGGAAAACTTTGTTGTTATAGTTGTGAGTTGAAAACAGAACATAAAAAAGTTCAGGGATAATAATTACCGGAACATTCTGTGCTAGAGGGGATAGTGGTGATGCGCCAGCCTTGGCCAGATTTATCCTCTACATACCATGTCGCACAATATATGTTGGGTACACTATATCATCTAACTATGGGGAGGAGGGGTGAAGTGGTCGACATCTTTGGTACTTGATCTCTTGTAATAGCTGGACCGCCATCCTTCATCCTATCTATCGTAGTGAAGAATGGATCCCATATATATGGCAAGAAGAATTTGTCCCAAAGATATGTTGCAGGTCTCTTCAGATAGTCATTCCAGCCAACTACAACCAATTCTTTGGCATAGATGAGGTTATCATGGACTACAGGAGAAGCTACAATGTTCCTTAGATTGAAACCAAAGTATCCTAGAATGATGAGAATAGCGACAATAAATATGACTGTTCTCAATAGCCCTCCCCTTCTGTAATAAATTTTTTTTGAATTCATTTGTGAGACTTAAATGATTAATCAATATAATTATCTTATTAATAGCAAAAAATTACAAATAGGAAAGTGGATTGAGATATGCTTTGAAATCAGCGAGTGGTATAAGTGCACCTGCACAATTCCTGCTTTGCCCAGCAGTAAGCTTCTGGATCTCTACACCCTCTGTAGCATATACACCAAAGTGTAGATGTGGCCCTGTAGTGTATCCTGTATTACCTGTGTAACCAACGATTTGTCCTACTGAAACATCCTGACCTTTTTGTACTGATTGAAGTGATAAATGAGCATATAGTGTTGATAAACCATTTACATGTTTGATCATGACCCATTTACCATATGAATAACATCCTCTCACCAAATCTGTATTGCCGACACCTATGACAGTACCTGATAGAGATGCCTTTATAGGTGTTCCTATAGATGCCCTGAAGTCTATACCATTATGCCCCTTCCCTCCATAAACTTGTGGATTTGCTGTAGCAAAAGATGTATTGCCGAAATATTGAGTAATAAATACTTTATCGAGTGGCCAAGACAATACACCAGATCCGGTGCTAGGTAATTTTGAAGCATCAACTGCCAGTTTCAATTGTGATTCATAAGCTAGTACTTCCCTTTCGAATGCTTCTTTTTGGGCCAACTTTTCAGACATCATCTTTTTGTATTGGGATTCTGATTGTTTTGTTTCCTTGAGAAGAGTATTTTTCTCTGATTGAGTATCTATTACAACTTGCCTCTGGTCTTTGAGTTGCTTATTCAACCTTATCAATTCATCTTTTGCTTTCTCTGTCGCTTTTTTATTTGCTTCAAGATTGGATTTCACTAGACGTAGATTCTCGATGCGCTTCAAAAGGCTTCCTTGTATTGAACTTAATTCATCCATAGAATTCCATGCAGAAAGTAATGAATTGCTACTTAATAAAACCTCTATTAGCGATTGATCTTCTGTTCTCTGTATAAGTGCCAATGAATGAGATATTATCCTTTTATCATCTATTATAGTATCTTCTTTATTTATAATTTCCGAAGACAATCCTTGTATTTCATCATTCTTTACCCCTATCTTATTCTCTGTGAGCTGGATATCAGCCTTCAATTTCTTCTCTGTAAGATCAAGTGATTTGACTGTTGCAGATAATGTATTCACTTCTTTACCTAGATCCTCAATCTCTTTTTGATATCCTAGAATCTCTTTCTCAAGATTTTGTATATCTGTATTCCTCTGATCTATTTTTTCCTGCAATTGAGAAGCTGTTTGCGCATTGGAATTTGGTATAGTAAATATGAGTAAACAAAATAGTGCAAAGAATAAAAATAATACTCCGACATTTGAAATTTGAAATTTGAAATTTGAAATTCTCACATCAGTTTACTTATTGCCAGATCTATTCTGACCAGTGATTCGTCTTTACCAAGAATATATGCAGAGCTAAATGGATCTGGTGACTTCTCTTGGCCCGTAAGAGCAAATCTAAATGGCCATAAGACGTCACCTTTGCCATTCCCTTCTGCATATGGCCAGATTGCACTCTTCACTACTTCACTGGTGAAATTATCTTTGGCAATTGTATCTAATAATTTCTTTATCTCTTTCAAATGATTTGAAGCTATTTCTTTATTTGGATTCTTTTTCCACAAAAGAGAGTCAGCAGTATATTCTCCTAGGTCTTGAATAAAATTCATCTCACTTCCCTTCTCAAAAATTTTTGCTATATCACCGAAAGAATGTATTTTCTCACGAATGATATGTAATGCTCTGCCAAATAATTCTGGCTTATTGGAGAGCCATTTAGGGACAAATTTAGAGCAATGATCTATAAAATCTTCATTGCTCAACTTTGACATATATTGTTTATTGAACCAGTCCAATTTTTCTCTATTGAATACTGCTCCGGCTTTTTGTACCTTTTCAATATTGAATTTCTCAATCATTTGATCGATACTCAATATCTCTTCATCATTTCCTGGATTCCAGCCGAGTAAGACTAGAAAATTGAGCAGTGCATCCCTCAAATATCCTTGTTCTTTATAATATTCTACAGAAACTATTTCTCCATGCTTTCTCTTGGATATCTTTTCTCTATTCTCGGAAAGTATGAGTGGAATATGTGCATATCGAGGTAGTGACACTTCATTTATCGCTTCCCATATGAGTATTTGTCTCGGAGTATTGGATAGATGCTCTTCACCACGTATCACATGAGTTATGCCTGAAGTGATATCATCAACGACGTTCGATAGATGGAAAATAGGTTCATCGAGACTTTTGGCAATAACAAAATCACCTAGTTCTGTAGTATTGAACTTGACTTGACCTTTTATGATATCATCTACCGTAACATCTTTATTTGGATTCTTGAATCTTATAACTTCATTCCTATCTCCTTCTTTTTTTATTTCTTCTTTGGAAATATATGCTTTTCCAGATGATATGAGTTTTTCTATGTATTTCCTATGAATTGGGAAATTGTCAGATTGTTTGTATGTCAGATCGAAACCTATACCAAGCCATTTGAATGCATCGGTAATTCCTGTAATATATTCTTCTTTATTCCTCTCTATATCTGTATCTTCTATCCTCAATATGATTTGCCCGCCATTTTGCTTTGCAAAAAGATAATTGAACAATGCCGAACGAGCTCCTCCTACATGGAGAAAGCCAGTTGGTGATGGTGCAAAACGGGTAATGACTTTCATATGGGTATTATAGCAAGAAAGTATATGAATTTCTTTATGCTAGAGTTATCAACAACAAGTAAATTTGACTATATATATCCAATTTGTTAGTCTTTAATTAGAAGTATGCAATAATAACTTACGAGGTGCTCCGATGTTCCCTCAGAATATCTGGGGCTTGAGTTGGAGAACACCACCTTGTGAGACGCTACTTCTAACAAAGAACCCCTTTCCACTTCGGTCAGGGATTTTTTGTTTATATTATAATCGATTTTCCATTGAACAATTCCCTCCCCTTTCCAATAATATTTTTCTTCAGAATTTTGAAACATTCCTCACCTAGTTTTCCTTTTTCAAGATATCGTGCCAAAGCTCCTGCAATCCAGTCGGCAATTTGAATATTCACTACCGCAGTTGAATCAACCATTTCAATTTGTAAAACTACACCCTTTGGCAAGGATGGTAACAGACGAGCTTTTAGGACTTCCTTGAATTCTGTCTCGGACATACCACTCAATCTTCTACGGTCGCAGAAAACACGAAACTCTTTATCAGTTGTCGGTAAATATGATGTTAGTATTTCGCCGACTATATTTGTATATAAAAGTCCGCTCTGTAATTTATTTTTATGATGATACTCTGCTGGAATATTTCTATGAAGTAAATAGGCAAAATGTATTCGAACATCTAGTTTTGAAATCTCTCTCAAAGTCTTTAGGCGTAAGGCATCAGAAAATCCGGTACTTGCCCATTTAATCTCACTCAGATCACGCATCTTTCTAGGAAAATGGCCACGAAGCCATGCTCGAAATCCCTTTGCTGTTCGCCGAACATTGCCAACAGTAAATGAAGCAACAATAAAATAGTTTTTATTACTGTACTTGGAAAATTGTCCACTTTCATCAAGAAAAATATATGGCATGTAGCAAATATGCTAACGTAAATTAGAATCTCCAGCAACTTAAAAGAGAATAGAAAACATGTTATAATATCTCAGTATATGGAAGTCTCATTTAATGATCTACCAGTTGGACCATATTCAGAAGAAATGTGGCGAAAACAATGGCATGGCGTTACAAAGCCTCGCGGTGTTGCCGAAGGTAGACTTTCAGTAGTTGAACTTCACAATGAGCATGTCCTCTGTGTCACCTGCTTAAAAGATAAGTGTGGCCCTGATCAAGGTGGAACATCATGGAGTTCTTGTTTTGATAAGTCTTACGAAGAGGCAACGGTTGAATATAAGGTGAGGATTAGCAGTGACTTTGACTATAAGCGAGGCGGTAAACTTCCGGGATTTTGTGGTGGTTCAAGCCCTATGGGAGGAAGGAATACGACTGATGGATTTTCCGCACGAGTAATGTGGAGAGAGTTGGGTATGATGACTCAGTATGTATATTATTTGGAAAAAGATACGACGAAACAATGGGGACAAGATTTTATCTGGACTAAAGCAGAAAACAAACAAGTTCCGATCACTTCTCACATGTGGAAAATGTGGGACACCTTAAAGACACATCATGAAGATAGGGTGTATTTGACACATAGGGTATGGCATACAATAAAAACTTATATCAAAATGAATACTCCAGACAAAGAAGATAGTAAACTTATTTCTTGATTCGATGGAGATGAAGTCGCCAATCTAACATTACGCTTTAGAAATGATAAATCATTTGGTATAGATGCATTCAAATTTGCAGTATTTTTTGGCAGGAATGATGAAACATGGGCACCAGAAAAAGACGAAAAGATTTACTTCAAAGATTTCAAATTTTCTTTCTAAAAGATATCTAGTAACCTTTCTCACAATCAAAAAACCAGTATAAAACTGGTTTTTTGATTCACATAATGTGAGAGTATACTATCCCTTGACCTCCGAATCTGCAGACGTAGTTGCGCGGAATATCTTCATGATGACGCTGCCATTTTTGTCTTTGACAGTCGTATCTTTTGTAATGTCAAATAATCCATTACCATCGTCCTTATACATAACTGCATAGTATGTAGCACCATCCAAGGTTGGTTCTGTAAGAGTAACTTTGCCTGGATTGATACCTACTGCAAATATAGTCTTACCAATAACCTTGCCCGGCTTACCTGCATCATCCTTTTGTACAACTACCCATGAAGGATTCTCTGCTTGTACAGATGATATATATACTACATCACCTGGGAATTGATCACTCATTATTATACGGTTTACAGGTTGAGTTGGTATTTCTGTATTTGGTGTTTCTGTAGTAACTGGAGCTTCGGTCTTTTTGCCACCAAAGACGAATATACCAATAATGATAAGTGCAATAATAACTATCACAGTAACTACCCATTGCCATGTCTTCACACCATTTGTTTCTGGTTGCATTTTATTAAAATTATTTATAATTAACTGATAATTCGACTTTGTTTATTTTGCTATTATAGCACACAATGTGTAAAAGAAAAGCCTATTATTTTGCTCTATTTCTCATGTTCCAGTGCTATATCCAAGAGAGCATTTGCTATGATATTGGCGCTATCTAGCCTTGCAAATGCTTTTGCTCTTTCTCTCATCAATTCACTTATTTTCGGAGAATCATATATCCTATTTATCTCTCCTAGCAGTATATGCGCGCTAAGATTGTCTTGCTCAATGATAGATCCTGCTCCAGTTCTTACATATGCAAAAGCATTTGTTGTTTGATCATGACTTATAGATTGAGGTAGAGGGATAATGATAGATGGCACTCCCCAAGCTGCTATCTCAAATATAGTAGAACCCGCCCGAGACACAACTACATTTGCAACACCAGCAGACATTCGTAGAGCAAGCTCATTTAGATAATCAAAAGGATGATATCTATTTTTATGTTCATGATCATTCAACATTACCGATGTAGTTTGTTTTATCTCTTCTAGATTATTCTTGCCTGTTTGATGTATAACTTCAAATTTGTCTAGAATTTCTGGTAAACCACCCAAAACTGCATCATTTATCACTTGAGCTCCTTGTGAACCACCTAGAATAAGAACAACTGGTGTATCATCTTCAAGTCCCAAGAATTCTCTAGCACCATTTGTGAGAGGTTCTCTAATCTCTTTTCTTATAGGATTCCCAGTATATGCAATTTTGCTTTGATCTTTGACCTTGAAATATTTGGCAGCGTCTGGATATGAAAGTGCAATTTTCTTGGCAAACTTCCCTGCCCACATATTTACTCTTCCTGGCTTTGAATCTGATTCATGGATAACGACAGGGATGCGTAATACTTTTGCAGCAAATAATATAGGGAAACTGGCATAGCCACCTTTGCCAAATATTACATCTGGATATAGAGAATACATATTAAAGACTGCTTTGAAGCAACCAAAAAATGTCTTTATTGCATCAGTAATATTGAGTAAAGAGAAATATCTGCGTACTTTTCCGGCTGGAACTCCTATAAACTCTATTTCATTGTCGAAAAGAGCTCTAGGATTGTATTTATTTGGCGCAGCATAGTATAGATTTGGCGACAATATCTTGCGTTCAAGAGCCACCTCCCTTATGGCTTGTGCCACAGCTATAGTTGGATAGAAATGTCCTCCTGTACCACCTCCAGTTAAAAGTATTTTCATATTTAGAATTATATCCCAAATAATTCACTCGGTATAGACCTGTGTATTTGAACGTCTAGAAACATTGGCTATGATACCAGTTGCAGCAAGAGTAATAATGAGTGCGGTTCCACCATGCGAAACGAAAAGTAATGGCATACCAAATAGAGGTAAAATGCCAAGCATTGCAGCCATATTCAAAAATGATTGTATGATGATGAGTGTTGCAATACCAATGACGAGGAAGCTACCAAAAATATCTCTAGATCGAGTACCTATACGAAATGATGCTATTGCAAATAAGAGATATAGACCTATAAGAAATATACTGCCTATAAAACCAAACTCTTCTCCCGCAACTGCAAATATAGAGTCATCTGTAGGCTGTGGCAAATAACCAAACTTTTGTATGCTCTGACCAAAGCCACGACCAGACAGTTGTCCTGAACCAATAGCAATGAGAGATTGATTGATCTGATACCCTGCACCCTGCTCATCACTTCCTCCATTCAAGAGTGTTGTAACTCTATTCAAAGCATATGGCCTAAATGCTATAACTCCGACAAGTACAATTCCCATAAGTAAAATAAGAAGAGCAATATGCCGGAAAGCCATACCTGCAAGAGAAAACATTATTAGTCCAGTAACAAAGATTACTACAAAAGTATCTGTATCTGGTTGAGCGAGAAGTAAAAAACCGATTATTGAAGAAATTATAATGAATGGTATAAGACCAAATTTAACAGTTTTTATATTTTCTTTGGCATGTTGTAACCAAGCAGCAATATATATGATTGCTGCTATCTTCAAGAACTCGGATGGCTGGAAAGTCAGAAATCCGAGGTTTATCCATCTAGATGCACCACCATGTTCTAGTGATATTCCAGGAATAAATAACAATAGATTGAGAATAAATGCAAATATCAATACAAAAAAAGCAAACCTGCGCCAAAATGTATAATTGATTTTGGAAAAGATAATGAAAGCAATTATGCCCAAGACAAGACTGATACCCTGCTTGGCTGCAACTCCACCAAAACTAGCTCCATCTTGAGCCAAGAGTCCCATCGAAGCAGATAGAAATATCACAAAGCCAACGATAGTCAATGCAATAACAGAAAACAAAAATAGTCTGTCTATTTTGCGTACATTTTGAGACATTATGATTCAATTGTAGCACTATAGGGGTCTTTTGATTCTGTGGATTGTTTGAATGCTTCTATATCTCTTTTGACTTCTACGAATTCTGGTAAATCTTGTATTTTGTTTATACCCAAATGTGTAAGCAAGTCTATGGTTGGTTTGTACAAGAAGCTTCTTTGATCTTTTGGATTTTCTACCCTCTCTACCAACCCCCTTATCATAAGTGCTCTAACTATAAATTGTGAATTGACTCCACGGATATAGTCTATCTCTGCACGAGTGATCGGCCCTTGATACAATATTATGGACAATGTCTCTAGTCCTGCCTTACCCATATCTCTAGTCAATTCTTCTTTGGTCAATTGTTCAATGAGAGATGACAATTCTTTTGCAGTACCTAACATTACTTCATCATCTGTTTGTACCAATGCTATTCCCCTACCATTCAGATCATTTTCCAATTCAATCAGGCCTTGCTTTACTATTTCCTCCTTTTCTCCCAATAAAGCACAAAGCTTCTTTATGGAGACTGGCTCGGCCTTCCAGAATAGTATTGCTTCTATTTTCTGTGAAATATTCATAAACTTATTATAGCAGAGAAAAGAGGGCGAGGCTGGTATAGTGTATAAAAAGTATTGTATCTTGATTAATAATACGGCAATCCAACCTCCTTTGTCTCCATTGTTATATCAGCAAATTCTTTTTCTTGAGAGACGCGTAATGCACCTTGTTTGACAAGTTCGAGCATAGCGAGGAAGCTGACGACAATATTTACCCTATTGCCTTTATGTTCTCTGGAGAATTCTTTGAAGCTCATGCGCAAATGTTTTGTTATGCGAGTAGTGAGAGTTCCTATCATATCTTCGAGACTGATAACTTTCTTTACCATTGCTTTTGGCAAGATTTCATTCTTTGGTAAACGATCGATGAGATCCTTGAGAGAAAACAATGCTTTCTCCAATGTGAACCTAGGGTCTGGCACAAATACAGGAGAAAATCTATTTGATTCTGATTGCGAAAATATGAAGTCTTCGCCAAATAGTCTTTGCACATTCTTACTCGCTTCCCTTATCCTCTGATATATCTTGAGACGAGTTTCGAGATTGTGTATATCACCTTGCTCTTCTTCTGTAAGACTTAGGTCTGGTAATAATGATTTTGACTTTATGAGAAGTAATGTAGAAGCTACGAGAATGAAATGCGCCGATTCGCCCATAGGCAAAGTATTTGTGGCTTTTATATGTTCGATGAAATCATCTGTAACTTTTGACAAAGAAATATCACTTATAAAAAGTTTATGCTTCTCTACAAGGTCTAACAATAGGTCGAGCGGGCCTTCGAATGTTTGAGTTTTTATAGTGAATGACATAGTATTTATAAGAGAATCTCCGCATTGCCCTCCTCGGGGCGGGAAGTGTCGCTCCGATCGCCTTCGGCGATTACGCGACACTTCCCGCCCCTGCGACGGGCAATGCTGACACAATTTGAAAAGTTTACAAAACCCCAATCACCTTCTTCACTTCCGCCAATTTCTTGCTCGCTTTTTCAACTGCTCTTTCTGCGCCATCTCTTAGGACTTCAAGTATTGCATTTTCATCATTTGCCAATTCGGCCCGTCTCTCCCTCATCGGCTTTACCAAATCATCAATATCTTGTATCAACGCTTCTTTGAGATTCTTGTATTTGCCTTTATTTGTATCATAAAGTTCTTTCAATTCATTTTTATTTCTAAAAAGTTTGTGGATGTTATAGACATTCATTGGCATTTCACCACTAGAATCTGTAACTATAGCCATAACAGCTTTTTCTATCTCTTCATGAGTCGCAAACAAGTGGATAGTATTGTTATAACTCTTGGACATTTTTCTTCCATCTATTCCTGGCACAGTAGCAACATCTTTCATGATTAGAGGTTCTGGCAATTTGAAACCACATGGAGTTACCTCACCTCCACAAAAAGTATTGTTGAACTTCTGTGCAATATCACGCGCATATTCGACATGCTGTTTCTGATCTTGTCCTACCGGAACAACATCTGTGTCATAGAGCAAAATATCTGCCGCCATGAGAACGGGATAGTTGAAAGTACCAACATTGACTTCTTTGCCTTTTGCTTCGGCGTCTTTGTATGCATGTGCACGCTCTAGATATGGCACAGTTACCAAAGTATCGAAAATCCATGCAAGCTCTGTATGAGCAGATACATCGCTTTGTTTGAAAATAACTGCTTTCTTTGGATCTAGACCTATTGCGAGATAGTCTATAGCGAGATCAATGGTATTTTTACGCATCTCTTCTGCATTTTGTATCAGATTGAGTGCATGATAATCAGCTATAAAAAAGTAACATTCATAGTTGCCAGAATTGAGTAGCTCCACAAATTGCTTCATCGCACCAAAATAATTGCCTATATGTGGGCGACCAGTTGGTTTGACACCTGAAAGTAGTATTTTTTTCATATAAAGAATTATAACCTTTTAAAAAATAATTTCAAAGTAATGAATAAAAAGCGAAAGATTATGTCATAATCTTTCGCTTTATCATCTACAATCCTTCATTTCTCAACTGCTCAACCAATTCCTCTGCTTGCCTGGATAATTTCTTTGGCATATTGACATGGGTTACGATGAGGAGATCTCCTCTTTTATTATTGCCATATGGTACGCCCTTACCTTTGACTCGCAAGATCTCTCCATGTGTTGTACCTTGAGGAATTTTGAGCTCGATCTTTCCGTCTAATGTTTCTATCTCTATTATTCCACCCAAAAGAGCTAGTGATAACTTCACTGGCAAATTCATGACTAGATGAAAACCTTCTTTCTTGATATTTGTATGTGGTCCTACCCATATACGAACAATGAGATCGCCAGAACCACCTTCACCAGATTCACCTTTACCAGAAATACGAAGACCTTGACCATTTTCTATACCAGAAGGAATCTTGATCATAAGTCTCTCTTTCCTGCCACCTACAACTATCTCTTTCTCTATACCAAAGATAGATTCCTTGAATGAAATCTCCAAATCAACATTTATATTTTTGCCTTTCCTAGCTCTCTTCCTACCACCGAAAAATTCTCCGAAAATATCTCCTAGATCAAACTCTACATTCTGCCCTCCACCAAAGTTGGAAAAATCGAAGTGAATTCCCTGTCCACCTCCGAAGCCCTGAAATCCTCCAAAATCAAATCCTTGTGTATTGAAACCTCCCTGATTTGGATTGAAACCACCACCAGTGGAACCAAACGTGTCATATTGCTTTCTCTTATTATCATCCGACAAAACAGAATACGCTTCGCTAGCTTCTTTGAACTTTTTCTCTGATTCGATATTGCCTTTGTTTTTGTCTGGATGATGCTCGTGCGCGAGTTTACGGAACGCCTTTTTGATATCGTCTTTTGAGGCGCTTTTGTCTATACCTAGAGTTTTGTAATAGTCTTTCATATATTTAGATTAATAAACATCTTCGTGAGAACCTATTGACTCTAAAAAAATTAATTCATCATTAAAAGAATATATTATTCTATAATAATAATTTATACTACAAGAATAAGACGTACTGAGTTTACCGTGAAGTTTGTGAATTCTTAGAGATGGAGAATAAATATCTTCCTTCAAGGTTTTTAGTATCTTATTAATTGTTTTCTCTAGCTCAGGATGATATGCAATAAATTTATTGAGTCTAGCAGATGCTGTTTTTGATAGAAATATTTTTCTCATCAATTTCTATGCACATGGCTTAGATTTCTTAGTTATTTCGCGCATCATCACATCAACAGAAGAGTATACTTTTCCCATACCTTTACTAGCTTCCCACTTCGCCTGGGCAACCTCAAATTCAAGTAATAATCTATTTGCCTTCTTTATAAATTTTTCAAGTATATTTGATTGTTTTTGTAATGTTAATGTATTCATATTAGTCTGTTTTGATAGATTGCTTTCACCCGAGGGCGATCTTGCGTAAAGATTAGCAAAATATCACATTTTGTCAACTTGACTTTCCTATCCAACTATGCTTTACTATATCCGAACAATGTTCTCATGAGTGAAAGTATGAGAACAGCAAAGCATTGGGATGCTTTGTGTCGGTCTTTGGAAATAGCAATCAAACGAAGCTTTATCTATGAAACACACTGTGAGATTTTCTGGTGATAAGATTGGCGATTTCGCATGGAGATTACCGGGAGACCTGTCTGAAGTCTTTTTCGAACATCCAGATGACAAATCATCGGACATGGCAAGGATGGCAAATGTTCTGATCACCGAGTCAATGACTGCTCATATTATGCTCATAGCTTCATCGCTTCGAGCATTCGTCAAAGATTCGGTTGATGGAAAACCTAACACCAGTCAATACATCCAGATCCTTAGAGATCACCTCGAACACACAATGAATCTCATCGAAAAGAATCTGTGATGATAGGGCAACAACTCAAGCCTTGCCAGCCCTACCAAGCGCCCTTGCGGTCCAGATCCCGCAGGGCGCTTTTTTATTCTAGATAATTACTTTCTATAATCTACCTTTTCTCTTTAAACTCGGCATCCTTCACATTCCCCTGCCCCGAGTCATTCGAGGGGCCTTCATCTTTCTTTTCTTCTCCTTGAGAATTCGGATTACCTTGAGGTGGTGTCTGCCCGCTCTTCGAAGCTTCAGCGTAGAAGGGACCTATTTTCATAATTTCTGAATTCAAACCTTCCGTAGCAGTTTTTAATGCTACTTGATCAACAGGTGTAGCATCTTTTGCACGTTTCAAATCCGCAATTTTATCTTCTATAGATTTCCTCAATTCTGCTGGAACTTTCTCACCCGCATCTTTCAAAGCTTTTTCCGAAGAATATACGAGCTGTTCGGCAATATTCTTGGCTTCAATACCTTCTTTCTTTGCTTTGTCTTCTGCTTCATGAGCAGTCGCTTCTGCCTTCATCTTTTCTACCTCATCTTTCGAAAGTCCAGAAGAAGCAGTGATCTTGATAGAATTTGCTTTGCCTGTAGCCTTGTCTTTTGCTGTAACATTGAGGATTCCATTTGCATCAATATCAAATGATACCTCTACTTGTGGCATACCGCGCGGTGATGGAGGGATACCATCTAGTATGAATCTGCCAAGTGACTTATTGTCTCCTGCCATAGCTCGCTCTCCTTGAGTAATATGTATCTCTACTGAAGACTGATTGTCCGCAGCTGTAGAGAATATTTGCGAACGTTGTGTAGGTACAGTTGTATTCTTTTCTATCAACTTCGTTGCTACACCGCCCAATGTTTCGATACCTAGAGAGAGTGGTATTACATCGAGAAGCAAAACATCTTTGACTTCCCCACCCAATATTCCGCCTTGAATAGCGGCGCCCACCGCAACCACCTCGTCGGGATTCACTCCCATATGAGGATCTTTTCCGAAGAAAGTCTTGACGGCATTTTGTATAGCTGGCATACGAGTCTGACCACCTACCATGATAACTTCATTTATTTCACCAACCTTAAATGGTGGTGCTTCCATGGCACGCTTCGTTATCGTCATTGCGCGATCGATAAACTCGGCTGTTATCTCTTCTAGCTTTGCTCTAGTCATAGTGACAAGTAGATGTTTTGGTCCATCTGCACCAGAAGTTATAAACGGAATATTTATTTCACTTTGCATTGCAGTAGAGAGTTCTATCTTGGCCTTTTCTGCTGATTCATCGAGTCTTTGTAGTGCGAGTGGATCTTTCTTTAGGTCTATTGCATTTTCTTTCATGAATGTATCGGCTAGCCAATTGACTATCTTTGCATCTATATCGCGACCACCTAGGTGTGAATCTCCATCTGTTGACTTGACCTCTATGACATCATCCCCTACTTCGAGGATAGAGATATCAAATGTACCTCCACCAAAGTCGAATACTGCTATCTTCTCATTTTTCTTTTTGTTAAAGCCATATGCTAGAGCAGCGGCAGTTGGTTCATTGATGATTCTCTTTACATCTAGTCCAGCGATTTGTCCGGCATCTTTGGTAGCCTGCCTTTGTGAATCGTTGAAATAAGCAGGTACAGTTATGACTGCCTCTGTTATCTTCTCGCCAAGTTTGGCTTCGGCATCATTCTTAAGCTTCTGAATGATCATTGCGGACACTTCTTCTGGCCTCATCCACTTCCCCGACATATTTACTTCTACTCCACCATTTGCACCTTTCCTAGTTTCAAACGATACATTCTTTGCATCTTTCTGCACACCAGGCTCGTCGAAAGTGTGACCAATAAATCTTTTGATCTGAAATATCGTATTTTTTGGATTTGTTACTGCTTGCCTTTTCGCTAGCAAACCGACGAGTCGCTCACCAGTCTTGGACTGTGCAACGATCGATGGTGTCGTCCTCTGACCTTCTGCATTCTCAAGAACTCTCGGCGTGCCTGCCTCCATTACAGCGACAGCAGAGAAGGTCGTACCGAGGTCTATTCCTATGATTTTACTCATGATTTTTGTCGATTAATTTTGTTTAGTAAGAGTATGCGAATTAACGAATTATACGAATCTACGAATGTTTACGAATAATAGAAGCCACTAAAATCCAAATATCAAAATAAAGCTCATAATTTACTTCACACTTGAGCTTCTAAATTTGGATTTATTTTGAAGAGGGCGCTCTAGTTGGTTGACTATTGAAAAAATAAAGTTCGATATATGGAGAAATTGTCGGTGCATATGCAGGAATGTAGTTGGTTGCGATTTTATCCTTGAGACAATGTGCTGGCAAACACAGAGTATGACATTTGACATTGCCATTTAATTCCATCACCTTCTCTACCCCAACAACCCTACCTTTGAATTGTCCATCTATCTCATATACTTCGAAAGAAACACGTAATAATGCCCCATTTCGTCCTCGGATAATACGAGTAAATATACTATTTGAATTTGGACAAGGAATTATCATACTTTTATATTGCTATTATATCAGGAATTTCACGAGAATCAAGTCTTTGGCATTTACCAAGATCCGATCTCGGTAAATGCAGATTTTATCAAAAATTTAGAGGAATTTTATCGTTTCTTCAGCAAAATTTTATCTGGATTTTATCTCGGTTTGATACAATCAAAATCATGGAAAATATATATTTCAAAGATTTTGATCTGTGGAATACCCATAAAAAACATCTGGATAAATCAAAATCTCCAGACTATTTTCACGAAAGAGATATTTGGTGGTGTGCTATTGGTGTTAATATTGGCTCTGAGCAAGATGGTAAGAATGATAATTTTGATGTTAATATTGCTAATAAGGATTCACAAATACTAATAACTCAATTAAGAGCAATAAGTAGTCGACGATTATTAAGAAAAATTGGCACTATTAAAAGACTAAAACATCAAGAAGTAATAATGAGTATTATTAGATTTATAATTACTTAGAAAAGCGAAACCCCGCCATAAGACGGGGAATCTCGGGAGCCTATGTGGCCACTGTGCCATCAGTTTAGCAAATAAATTTTAATTGTCAAGCACAAATATACAATTATATGCGTTTTGTATTTATATATAAAATCAGTTATGATTTTTGACACGGGCCATTAGCTCATCTGGTAGAGCGCACCCATGGCATGGGTGAGGTGACCGGTTCGAGTCCGGTATGGTCCACTCGACTCGCTTCGCTCGCTCGTGGTAAACCACAAAATAAATAATAAATATGCGAGTCGAAATCAAAATCGGGGTGTAGTATAGTGGTAGTATACACGCTTCGGGAGTGTGAGGTCCGGGTTCGATTCCCGGCACCCCGACTTGGGTCCGCCTTAGCTCTGCAGGAGCGAAGGCGACCTTAGTCTGCGGGCCTATAGTCTAGTAGTACGACGCGGCATTCGCATTGCCGAAGCGGGGGTGCGATCCCCCCTAGGTCCACAAAAGTTTGCGCAGGGTAGACCTGCGCATAGTTTCTATGATATTCTCTTCTCTATGGGCCCGTAGTTCATCTGGTAGAACGCCTCATTTGCAATGAGGAGGTAAGCGGTTCGAGTCCGCTCGGGTCCACCAAACGAAACATCATCTCCTCAACACCAACCCTATAACATGATCTACAAATTCTTTGCTATCACTACCCACTGCATGTAGGGCTTTTGGCATGAGAGATTCGTCGGTAAAGCCGGGCAAAGTGTTTACTTCTATAGCAAAGACTCCCCTTTTGGGATGTATCATAAAGTCGGAACGAGAATAGTGTCGAAGGCCGAGGGCTCGGTGAATCTTCTTTGAGAGTTCGTGGATAGAGTCTTTGATATGATCAGCAAAACCAGATGGAACTATTTCTTTTGATTTGCCATTGTATTTCGCATCATAATCAAAAAAATCTGTATCCGAAATAATTTCAATTACAGGCAATGCATACAATTCTTCGCCACGGAAATTCTCTATGACTCCACAAGTCGCTTCTACGCCATTTATATATTCTTCTATCATCACCGTCCTACTATGAGATGCTGCATTGAGCAATGCTTTTGGCAATTCAGAATAACCGCGAACGATAGAGACTCCTACAGAAGAGCCAGAAGAAACTGGCTTTACTACTGCTGGCAAAAGAAAAGATTCGAATAGTTCTTTTACTATATCATTCAGTTTTGAATTTATTTCATCGGAATTGATCTCTTTCCAAACTGGTGTCTTTATCTCGTTTTCCACAAAAGATTCCTTTGAAAGTATTTTATTCATGCCAATAGCAGAAGCGATCGACCCTGAACCAGTGAAAGGAATATGAAGAACTTCTAGTAGATGTTGGACTTTGCCATCCTCACCATATGTGCCATGAAGAGCATTCCATGCACAATCTATCTTCGAACAAGCATCAGAGAGTGAAGTCTGGACACCATCTATATACCAATTGCCCGATCTGTCGATCATGATATCGCGCACTTCATATTTATGAGCAAGACCGTCGCGCAAGACACTCAAAATATTTGCGCCCGTTCCTAGCGACACTTCATGTTCATTGCTCGGTCCTCCACGGAGCACTCCTATACGATGTTTGTGTATCATATGGAATATTATAACAGGAAATATATAATTACTGTTAATAACTATTTGATCGTCTCTGTCGATGATACTTTATAGCAAATCTATGTGCTTCGATATTCAAGGATAGTATTTCTTTCTTGAATTTGGAGACAAACTCTCTATTGCCAATTATTTTATTTGCTCTATGTCTATTGTCTTTTGTAACTGCTACAACTGGTATGGGTATACGATATATTTTCAATATAGATTCTACAACTTTGATTTGCATCTGATTGCCATCAACAACAATAAGGTCAGGATATGCCCATTCGGAATGTCGCAGACGTCTTCGGAAAACTTCAGCAAGATTCCGAAGGTCATCATTTTTGTCTTCTGATAGTTTGAATTTGCGATATTCACCTTTTACAAATTCTCCGCCAATAGAAACAACCATTGCTCCAACCACATTTGTACCACTTAGATGGGCGATATCGTACGCTTCGATCCTTACTACGGAGGTCTGACCTCCGTATTCATCTCTAGATATAAGTGCAATATCATTTATATGATCAATTGCATATAGTGATTTCTTGATTTCACCTGCACGTTCAAATTGCAATTTATTTGCATACATTGCCATCTCTTTCTCAAGTTTTTTACGAACCATATCCTTTTTACCTTCGAAGAATAGGATCAATTGATTGATTGTTTTCTTATATTCTATCCAAGAATTATATCTATCGCCTTGCAGACAGGAATTGTCTCGTTTACTTCGCCAACTACCCCCCTCCGAGACGCATCGCACCACGCTGTTAAGTCTCGTCGGGGGGTGTTGGCTTCGTTCCGAGACAATTCCCGTCGGTGACTTCCCTATTGCTTGATAAAAGACGTCATATTTCAAATCATATGCATTTTTGTCCTTGAATGGGAAAATCCGTCTCAATATTTTGAGTGCATCATTCACAAGTCCACCTTGCGGAAATGGACCAAATTTCTTCTTGATACGATATGACAACTTCCCTTCCCTAATATCTGTTTCAAGATCACGGACTCGTACAGGAAAAACTCTTGGCCACTCTTCATCGGTAATGATCACATATTGTCCACTCTTATCATCTTTCTCATCAATATTAAAGTATGGTTGATATTTTTTGATCAAATTACTTTCTAGAAGTATTGCCTCTAGTACAGAATCAGTCTTTTGCCAATCAAGAGATCTAGACTTTACTATCATATCCACAATCCTCGGACCACGAGTAAGGATGATATCATCTTTGAAATAACTTTTTACTCTATCTCTAAGAGAAGTTGCTCTTCCTATATACATAGGCCTTTTCTTGGTATCTCTGAAAATATATATGCCGGGAGTATCTGGCAGGATATGTTTTCGAGACTTGGTAAAATGTCCCCCAAGTCTTTTATTGAATCTTTGACGAAGCATATGAATAAGGTATGCTATGTTAGGAAGCTTTGCAACATCATTCTCACAAAACCGTCAACAAAAGGAAAAATATGAAGTTGATGCAACATTCCGAGGATTGGAATTGGAGGTTTCATATCCCATTCAAGATTACAGTCACACAAATGCTACTACCATTCATCATGATATTCTGTCTTATTGTTGCACTAGTCAATAAGACCGTTGAATGGAAAAACCGGATTACTCGATGATAACTATGTGCAAGAATCATTTTGGCAATACTTCAAGTGTTGCCAACTTTTTATTTATACAAAACCCTTTTCAAATACTTGCCAGTGTACGACTTTTCATTCTTGACAATATCTTCTGGCGTACCTCTAGCAACGATTTTGCCACCCCTCTCCCCTCCTTCTGGACCAATATCTATAACATAATCAGAATTTTTTATAATATCTAGATTATGTTCTATGACAAGTACAGTATTGCCCTTTTCAACCAAACTCTGAAGAATATCAATCAATTTCTTTACATCTTCATAATGAAGACCAACAGTTGGTTCATCTAGAAGATATATAGTCTTTTGTGTATGAGCTCGATACAATTCCGAAGATATCTTGACTCTCTGTGCTTCACCGCCTGACAATGTCGTTGCAGATTGACCGAGCTTTATATATCCCAAACCAACTTCTTCCAATGTATTCAATCTATCGGATACAGCTGGAATATTCTCGAAGAATTTACAACCTTCTTCCACTGTCATCTCCAAAATATCGTGAATGTTTTTATGTTTATATTTTATCTCCAATGTCTCTTTTGCAAATCTCTTACCATTACATACATCACATTTCACATATACAGTTGGCAAGAAATGCATTTCAACAGCTATTTCACCATTACCTTCACATGATTCACATCTGCCCCCCGCTCGATTGAAAGAAAATCTTCCAGCTCCCCATCCACGCGCTCTGGATTCTGGCATAGCAGAGAAAAGATCTCTCACATGAGTCCATGCACCAGTATATGTAACAGGATTTGATCTGGGCGTCCTGCCTATAGGCGATTGATCTATGAGTATGGCTCTACCTATATATTCAGTTCCCTTAAATTCTTTGCAATTCACTACTTCATTTGACCTATGCTTCATCTCAAATCTTCTCTCTAGATTGCGATATAAGATCTCATACATAAGCGATGATTTGCCAGAACCAGATACACCAGTTACAACATTGAAAACACCTAGTGGAATATCAATATCCATATCTTTTATATTGAAGATATTGCCACCACGAATTATTATTTTTCCCTTTGCTTGTCTACGCTTCTTTGGAATATTTATACTTTTCTCGCCACGCAAGTATGCAAGTGTTAGAGAATCAGATGTGTTTTTCTTTGCAGTCAAGAGTTCATCCAAATATCCAGAAACGATGATCTCCCCACCATGCACACCGGCTCCAGGACCTATATCAATGATATAGTCCGAAGCATACATAGTATCTTCATCATGTTCAACGACTATGATCGTATTACCTATGTCGCGCAAATGCAAAAGTGTATTTATGAGTTTATCATTATCCCTCTGATGCAAACCTATAGTTGGTTCATCTAGGACATACAAAGCGCCGACTAAACCAGAACCGAGCTGTGAAGCTAGACGTATGCGTTGTGCTTCACCACCAGACAAAGTATTTGCTTTGCGATCGAGTGTCAGATATTCTATGCCAACATTCACCATAAATGAAAGTCGCGATTGTATCTCTTTCAAAACTACTTTTGCTATTTCCCTTTCTGCTTGTGTCAGCTGTATGACCTTGAAGTAAGGAGTAGCTTTTTCGACTGACATCCTCACAATATCTACAATGCTATGTCCATCTACTTTGACATTCAATGCTTCAGGTCGAAGTCTAGCACCATTGCATACTTTGCATATATCTTCTGTCCATATATTCTCTGTTCCAAGACCATTGCAAGCAGAACATGCACCATACGGAGAATTGAAAGAGAAAAGTCTAGGCTCTATCTCTGGATATGAAAAGCCATCATAAGGGCACATGAATTTGACAGACATGAGTACTTCATTGGGCAGACCATGTGATGTGCGTGCCTCGGCAGATATGGCTTCCGAACCCTCTTCGGAGGCTGGGTGGAGACCAACCTTGCCTACCCCAGACTCCCCGCCGAGAAAAGACGAGGGTGGCGGGGCTTCTGTTATTCCGCCACCCTCGATCGTGGGTGAGGGGGCCATATCTACCGAGGCACGCTTATTGAATCTGGGAGCCATGTTTGTTACACCACTAGCACCTGGGTAAGCAATACGTATGAGACCATCAGTCTCTTCTATAGCGCGCTCTAATGATTCCGATAGACGTTCTTTTGCATTTGATATCTGTTTTTTATCTTTGAATTCACTGACAAATATTTCATCAACCAAAATATCTATATCGTGTTTTTTATTCTTGTCTATGATTATCTTGTCTCTCAAACGATGCATCTTGCCATCTATACGAACCCTATCGTAACCTTTACCCAAAAGATCATATAGTAGTTGATAGTATTCACCCTTCCTGCCAACAACGATTGGTGCATATATTGTAACCTTGGCTTTATCTATATCTATACCAAAAACCTTTTTAGCATGTATCAACTTCTCGGTGACTGTCCTTATGACTGTTTCCATGATCTCTTCTTTGGATATACGACTGATAATTCTGCCACAAATGAGGCAGTGTGGCTTACCTACTCGGGCGAAGAGAACTCGGAGATAATCGTAAATTTCTGTAATAGTTGCAACTGTTGATCTAGGATTATTTGAACGAGATTTTTGATCTATTGCAATTGCAGGGGATAAACCTATGATTTC